>FWPV01001381.1_pt1 | contig 67897 bp, 68 predicted proteins | sample 2228371 | NCBI WGS metagenome assembly FWPV01 (sample SAMEA103939776, study PRJEB20133) | metagenome
CCGCGGTGGCCGGGGCGGCGGCGCCGGCGGCGGCCGCGCCGGTCGAGGAGAAGACCGAGTTCGACGTGATCCTGACCTCGGCCGGTGCCAACAAGATCAACGTGATCAAGGAAGTGCGGGCGATCACCGGGCTCGGTCTCAAGGAGGCCAAGGATCTGGTCGAGGGGGCGCCCAAGCCGGTCAAGGAGGGCGTCTCCAAGGAGGAGGCGGCCAAGATCAAGGCGCAGCTCGAGGGTGCGGGCGCCACCGTCGAGATCAAGTAAGGCGGCGGTTGCGCCGCATCCCGCTCCGCCGGGGCGGCCGCGCGGCTCGACGGGAGCGCAGGGCTGGCCCGGCCGGGGATGGTGAGAGCTTTTCACAGCGGACGAAGGTCCGGCCGTGGGACGTGTGTTCCACGGCCCGTCCGTGTTGACGGGCGCCTCCGCGACCGCGCGGGGCGCCGGATCGTGGCAGCGACGAGGGCGATCGATGGGCGAGCAGGCGAGGGCGCGCAAGCGGATCCGTAAGAACTTCGGGCGCATCCCCGAGGTCACGGAGATGCCGAACCTGATCGAGGTGCAGCGCCAGTCCTACGAGGCCTTTCTGCAGCGGCACGTGCCCCCGGCGCAGCGCAAGCTCGCCGGGCTCGAGGAAGTGTTCCGCTCGGTCTTCCCGATCAAGGACTTCGCCGATCGGGCGGCGCTCGACTTCGTCAAGTACGAGCTCGAGGAGCCCAAGTACGACGTCGACGAGTGCCATCAGCGGGGCATGACCTACGCCGCCCCGTTGCGGGTGACCTTGCGGCTCATCGTCTGGGACGTCGACGAGGAGACCGGCTCGCGCAGCGTGCGCGACATCAAGGAGCAGGACGTCTACATGGGCGACCTGCCGCTCATGACGGAGAACGGCACCTTCGTCGTGAACGGCACCGAGCGGGTCATCGTGAGCCAGATGCACCGCTCGCCGGGTGTGTTCTTCGACCACGACCGGGGCAAGACTCACAGCTCCGGCAAGTTCCTCTACTCGGCGCGGATCATCCCCTATCGTGGCAGCTGGCTCGACTTCGAGTTCGACGCCAAGGACCTGGTCTACGTGCGCATCGACCGGCGGCGCAAACTGCCGGTCACGACGCTGTTGATGGCGCTGGGCCTCGACGGCGAGGCGATCCTCCAATATTTCTATAGGGAGGTGATCTATCGCCGCTCCGGGCAGGGCTGGCAGCTGCCCTTCCGGCCGGAGCGGCTCAAGGGCCAGAAGCTCACCACCGATCTGATCGACGGGCGGACCGGCGAGACCCTGGCCGAGGCCGGCACCAAGCTCACGCCGCGGCTGATCCAGCGGCTCCTGGACCGGGGGGTCGGCACCGTCTACGTCTCCAACGAGGAGCTGGGCGGCCGGTTCGTGGCCCGCGACGTCATCAACGAACAGACCGGCCTGGTCTACGTGGAAGCGGGCGAGGAGCTCACCGGCGAAGCGATCCGCAAGCTGATCGAGGCCGGTGTCGAGGAGCTGCCGATCCTCGACATCGATCCGTTCACGATCGGCCCCTACATCCGCAACACGCTGGTTCTCGACCGCTGCCAGAACCGCGAGGACGCGCTCCTCGAGATCTATCGGGTGCTGCGGCCCGGTGAGCCGCCGACGATGGAGACGGCGGAGGCGCTGTTCAACAGCCTGTTCTTCGACATCGAGCGCTACGACCTGTCGCCGGTCGGCCGGGTGAAGATGAACATGCGGCTCGGGCTCGAGACCGACGACAGCGTGCGCACCTTGCGCACCGAGGACATCCTGGCGGTCGTCAAGACGCTGGTCGAGATCAAGGACGGCCGCGGCGAGATCGACGACATCGACCATCTGGGCAACCGCCGGGTCCGCTCGGTGGGCGAGCTCATGGAGAACCAGTTCCGGCTCGGCCTGTTGCGCATGGAGCGGGCGGTGCGCGAGCGGATGAGCTCGGTCGAGATCGACGCCGCCATGCCGCACGATCTGATCAACGCCAAGCCGGTGGCGGCGGCGGTCCGCGAGTTCTTCGGCAGCTCGCAGCTCAGCCAGTTCATGGACCAGACCAACCCGCTCTCCGAGATCACCCACAAGCGGCGGCTCTCGGCGCTGGGGCCGGGCGGGCTCACCCGCGAGCGGGCGGGCTTCGAGGTGCGCGACGTCCACCCGACCCATTACGGGCGGATCTGCCCGATCGAGACGCCCGAGGGCCCCAACATCGGGCTCATCAACAGCCTCGCCACCTATGCGCGGGTCAACAAGTACGGCTTCATCGAGAGCCCCTATCGACGGGTGGTCGACGGCCGGGTCACCGACGAGGTGGTCTATCTCTCGGCCATGGAGGAGGGGCGCTACACCATCGCCCAGGCCAATTCCGAGCTCGACGAGAATCGCCGCCTCAAGGGCGAGCTGGTGTCGTGCCGGCAGAACGGCGAGTTCGTGCTGGCCCGCCCCGCGCAGGTCGACTTCATCGACGTCTCGCCCAAGCAGTTGGTCTCGGTGGCGGCGGCCCTGATCCCGTTCCTCGAGAACGACGACGCCAACCGGGCGCTCATGGGCTCCAACATGCAGCGCCAGGCGGTCCCGCTGTTGCAGGCCGACGCGCCGTTCGTGGGCACCGGCATGGAGGGCGTGGTGGCCCGCGATTCGGGTGCGGCGATCGTCGCCAAGCGCTCGGGCGTGGTCGACCAGGTCGACGGCTCGCGGATCGTCATCCGGGTCACCGACGACACGGCGCGCGCCGACCGGGTGGTCGACATCTACCGGCTCAAGAAGTTCCAGCGGTCCAACCAGAACACCTGCATCAACCAGCGGCCGCTGGTCAAGGTCGGTGACGTGGTCCGCGCCGGCGACATCATCGCCGACGGTCCGTCCACGCAGCTCGGTGAGCTGGCGCTCGGGCGCAACGTGCTGTGCGCCTTCATGCCGTGGAACGGCTACAATTTCGAGGACTCGATCCTGATCTCCGAGCGGATCGTTCGCGACGACGTGTTCACCTCGATTCACATCGAGGAGTTCGAGGTGATGGCGCGCGACACCAAGCTCGGCCCGGAGAGCATCACCCGCGACATTCCCAACGTCTCGGAGGAGGCGCTGCGCAATCTCGACGAGGCGGGGATCGTCTACATCGGCGCGGAAGTGAAGGCCGGCGACATCCTCGTGGGCAAGGTCACGCCCAAGGGCGAGACGCCCATGACCCCCGAGGAGAAGCTGTTACGGGCGATCTTCGGTGAGAAGGCGGCGGACGTGCGCGACACCTCGCTCAAGGTGCCGCCGGGCGTGCAGGGCACGGTGGTCGAGGTGCGGGTGTTCAACCGCCGCGGCGTGGAGAAGGACGAGCGGGCGATCGCCATCGAGCGGGCCGAGATCGAGCGGCTGGCCAAGGACCGCGACGACGAGCGGTCGATCCTGGAGCGCAACGTCTACGGGCGGCTCAAGGAGATCCTGGTCGGCCGCAAGGCCACCTCGGGCACCCGCGGGATCCGCGCCGGCACACGGATCACCGAGGAGCTCTTGGACGCGCAGCCCAAACGGAGCTGGTGGGAGATCGGCATCGAGGATGCCGATCTGATGACCGAGATCCAGGGCCTCAAGCGGCAGCTCGACGAGGGGCTCAAGGCGCTCGAGGACCGGTTCCAGAGCAAGGTCGAAAAGCTGCAGCGCGGCGACGAGCTGCCGCCCGGCGTGCTCAAGATGGTCAAGGTGTTCGTGGCCGTGAAGCGCAAGCTGCAGCCGGGCGACAAGATGGCCGGCCGGCACGGCAACAAGGGCGTGATCTCGCGGATCGCGGCGATCGAGGACATGCCCTATCTCGAGGACGGCACGCCGGTCGACATCGTCCTCAATCCGCTGGGTGTGCCCTCGCGGATGAACGTGGGCCAGATCCTCGAGACCCATCTGGGCTGGGCCTGCGCCAATCTCGGCAAGCAGATCGGCCAGCTGGTCGATCGGCTCACCGATCTGCGCGGGCGCGGTGAGGAAGAGGCGGCCCGGGACGCGCGGCGCGAGCTCGAGGCCAAGATCGGTCGCATCTTCGGCCCCGAGGTCGAGCGCGAGGTGCAGGGTTACGCGGACAGCGAGCTCGTCGAGCTGGGGGAGAACCTGCGGGCCGGCGTGCCGGTGGCCAGTCCGGTGTTCGACGGCGCCCACGAGGCGGACATCGTGCGGCTGCTCGAAGAGGCGGGATGCCATCCCTCGGGCCAGGTCACGCTCTACGACGGGCGCACCGGCGAGCCGTTCGAGCGGCCGGTGACCGTGGGCTACATCTACATGCTCAAGCTCGGCCATCTCGTGGACGACAAGATCCACGCCCGCTCGGTCGGCCCCTACAGCCTGGTCACCCAGCAGCCGCTGGGCGGCAAGGCGCAGTTCGGCGGCCAGCGGTTCGGCGAGATGGAGTGCTGGGCACTGCAGGCCTACGGCGCCGCCTACACCTTGCAGGAGATGCTCACGGTGAAGTCCGACGACGTCTCCGGCCGGACCAAGATCTACGAGGCGATCGTGCGCGGCGAGGACACGTTCGAGGCCGGGATCCCCGAGAGCTTCAACGTGCTGGTCAAGGAGCTGCAGGCCTTGGCCTTGAACGTCGAGCTGCAGCAGGAGATGGCCGGCGAGTGAGCGCGCCGGGGCGGGGACGACGGGTGGACTGCGAGCGAGCGGGCGGACAGCGATGAACGATCTCATGTACCTCTTCGGGCAGCCGGTCGGCACCCAGAGGTTCGACCAGATCCGGATCAGCATCGCCAGCCCGGACCAGATCCGGGAATGGTCGTACGGCGAGGTCAAGAAGCCCGAGACCATCAACTACCGGACTTTCAAGCCGGAGCGGGACGGGCTGTTCTGCGCCAAGATTTTCGGCCCGATCAAGGATTACGAGTGCTTGTGCGGCAAGTACAAGCGCATGAAATACAAGGGCATCGTCTGCGAGAAGTGCGGCGTCGAGGTCATCCAGTCCAAGGTCCGCCGCGAGCGGATGGGGCACATCGAGCTCGCCGCGCCGGTCGCGCACATCTGGTTCTTGAAGTCGGTGCCCTCGCGGATCGGCGTGCTGCTCGACATGACGCTGCGCGATCTCGAGCGCATCCTCTATTTCGAGAACTGGGTGGTCGTCGAGCCCGGGCTCACGCCGCTCAAGCAGCACGAGCTGCTCACCGAAGAGCAGGTCCAGCGCTACCGCGACGAGTTCGGCGAGGACGCCTTCACCGTGGGCATCGGCGCCGAGGCGGTGCGCGAGATGCTCAAACGGCTCGATCTGGCCCGCGAACGCGAGCAGATGCGCGCCGAGCTGCTCGAGACGAGCTCGGAGGCCAAGCGCAAGAAGCTCGTCAAACGCTTGAAGATGGTCGAGACCTTCCTCGAATCCGGTAACCGACCGGAGTGGATGGTCCTCGAAGTGATCCCGGTCATCCCGCCCGAGCTGCGTCCCCTGGTGCCGCTCGACGGCGGCCGGTTCGCGACCTCCGATCTCAACGATCTCTACCGGCGGGTCATCAACCGCAACAACCGCCTCAAGCGGCTGATCGAGCTGCGCGCCCCCGACATCATCGTGCGCAACGAGAAGCGCATGCTGCAGGAGGCGGTCGACGCGCTGTTCGACAACGGGCGGCGTGGCCGGGTGATCACCGGTGCCAACAAGCGGCCCTTGAAGTCGCTCTCCGACATGCTCAAGGGCAAGCAGGGCCGATTCCGGCAGAATCTCCTGGGCAAGCGCGTCGACTATTCGGGCCGCTCGGTGATCGTGGTGGGCCCCGAGCTCAAGCTGCACCAGTGCGGCCTGCCCAAGAAGATGGCGCTCGAGCTCTTCAAGCCGTTCGTCTACGCCAAGCTCGAGCTCTACGGCAAAGCGCAGACCATCAAAGCCGCTAAGCGCATGGTCGAAAAGGAGCGGCCGGAGGTCTGGGACATCCTGGAGCAGGTGATCCGCGAGCATCCGGTCCTCTTGAACCGGGCGCCCACGCTCCATCGGTTGGGCATCCAGGCGTTCGAGCCGGTGCTGATCGAGGGCAAGGCGATCCAACTCCATCCCCTGGTCTGCACGGCGTTCAACGCCGACTTCGACGGTGACCAGATGGCGGTGCACGTGCCCTTGTCGCTCGAGGCGCAGCTCGAGGCGCGCGTGCTCATGATGTCCACCAACAACATCCTCTCGCCCGCCAACGGCAAGCCGATCATCGTGCCGACCCAGGACATCGTCTTGGGGCTCTACTATCTGTCGCTGGAGCAGGAGGGCGAGCCGGGCGAGGGCGCGGTGTTCTGCGGCCTGGACGAGGTCCAGCACGCGCTCGCCGCCGGGACCGTGTCGCTGCACGCGCGGGTCAAGGCGCGCATCGAGGAGGTCGGCGCCGACGGCGAGCCGGCCACCAAGCTGGTCGGCACCACGCCCGGGCGCATGCTGATCTACGAGATCCTGCCCAAGCATCCGGCGATCAGCTTCGAGCGGTTGATCAACCGGGTCTTGACCAAGAAGGAGATCGGCCAGGTCATCGACGAGGTCTACCGGCACTGCGGCCAGAAGGAGACAGTGATCTTCGCCGACCGGCTCATGAACCTCGGCTTCACCTACGCCTGTCGGGCGGGTATCTCCTTCGGCAAGGACGACATGATCGTCCCCAAGACCAAGTGGGAGCACGTCCGCCGCACCGAGGAGCTGGTCCGCCAGTACGAGCAGCAATATGCCGACGGCCTGATCACCCGCGGCGAGAAGTACAACAAGGTGGTCGACGCCTGGAACAAGTGTGCCGAGCTGGTGGGCGGGGAGATGATGACCGAGATCCAGAACGTGCGGATCGCGGTCGGGCCGAACGGCGAGCGCCGCCAGCCCAACTCGATCTGGATGATGGCGCATTCCGGCGCGCGTGGTTCGGCGGCCCAGATCAAGCAGCTGGCCGGCATGCGCGGGCTCATGGCCAAGCCCTCGGGCGAGATCATCGAGAACCCGATCAAGTCCAACTTCAAGGAGGGCTTGACCGTGCTCGAGTACTTCAACTCGACGCACGGTGCCCGCAAGGGTCTGGCCGACACCGCACTCAAGACCGCCAATTCCGGCTACCTCACCCGCCGGCTGGTCGACGTGGCGCAGGATTGTATCGTCATCGAGGAGGATTGCGGTACGAGCCGTCACCTCACGATCACCGCGGCCGCGGCCGGCGACGAGCTGGCGGAGCGGATCCTCGGGCGCACCGCCGCGGCCGACATCGTCCATCCGAAGACCGGCGAGGTCCTGGCCGAGGCCGGGACGCTGCTCGACGAGGAGCGGGTACGGCGGATCGACGAGGCGGGGGTCGACCAGGTGCCGGTGCGCTCGGTGCTCACTTGCGAGAGCGTGGGTGGCGTGTGCGCCAAGTGCTACGGGCGGGACCTGGCCCGCGGCACGCCGGTCGATCTGGGCGAGGCGGTGGGCGTGATCGCCGCGCAGTCGATCGGCGAGCCCGGGACCCAGCTCACCATGCGCACCTTCCACATCGGTGGGGCGGCCCAGAGCGCGGTCGAACAGTCGCAGATCGAGAGCCCCTGCAAGGGCGTGGTGCGGCTCGTCAACCCGCGCTTGCTGCGCGACAGCAGCGAGCGGCTGATCGTCCTCGGCCGCAACACCGAGCTCGTGGTCTACGACGAGGTCGGGCGCGAGAAGCTGCGCCAGAAGCTGGGCTCGGGCACCCGGCTCCTGGTCGAGCCGGACTCGCTGGTCGAGGCCGGGCAGCTGTTGGCCGAGTGGGATCCGCACACCGTGCCGGTGATCACCGAGGTGTCGGGGCGGGTGCGATTCGTCGATCTGATCGAGGGGGCGAGCTATCGAGAGGTGGTCGACGAGAGCACCGGCAAGGCCTTCAAGGAGGTCGTCGACTGGCGGCAGAGCGCGCGCACCGCGAGCCTCCGGCCGGCGATTCTCGTCGAGGACGCCGAGGGCAAGCCGATCGTGCTGCCGTCGGGCGCCGAGGCCCGCTACTTCCTGCAGGTGGGTGCCACCTTGAGCGTCGAGAACGGGGCGCCGGTCGCCGCCGGTGACGTGATCGCCCGACTGCCCAAGGAGGCCTCCAAGACCCGCGACATCACCGGCGGTCTGCCGCGGGTGGCCGAGCTGTTCGAGGCCCGCCGGCCCAAGGATCCGGCGATCATCGCCGAGATCGAGGGCAAGATCGAGTTCGGCAAGGATTACAAGAACAAGCGGCGGGTGCGGATCATCCCGACCGACGGCGATCTCGATCCCGTCGAGTACATGATCCCCAAGGGCCGCCACGTGGTGGTCCAGGAGGGTGACCTGGTCAAGCCCGGTGACCTGATCGTCGAGGGCAACCCGGTCCCGCACGACATCTTGAAGGTGCTGGGGGTCGAGGCGCTCGCCCAGTTCCTGGTCAACGAGATCCAGGACGTCTACCGTCTGCAGGGTGTGAAGATCAACGACAAGCACGTCGAGGTCATCGTTCGGCAGATGCTCCAGAAGGTCGAGGTCACCGATCCGGGCGACACGACCTATCTGGTGGGCGAGCAGGTCGACGCGATCGAGTTCAAGCGGGTGAACGAGCGGATGCTGGCCGAGGGCCGGCGGCCGGCGCAGTGCCATCCGGTGCTGCAGGGCATCACCAAGGCCAGTCTGCAGACGCAGTCGTTCATCTCCGCCGCCTCCTTCCAGGAGACCACGCGGGTGCTCACCGAGGCGGCGTTCGCCGGCAAGGTCGACCACCTCACGGGTCTCAAGGAGAACGTGATCGTCGGCCGGCTGATCCCGGCCGGCACCGGTGCCGTGCTGCAGCGGCTCAAGAAGCTGCGCAGCCAGACGGCGCTCGGGCGGGGAAGCGGGCCGCAGGCCGGTCGGATGGCCGAGCTCGAATTGCCGGCTGGCGAGTGAAGGGGAGCGAGGAGCCGGCGGCCCGCCGCCGGCTCCTCGGGGCTTGACGGCCTGCGCGCGCAGGCCTAGAAGGCGGGCCGCCATTGTCTTGGGTGCAGGCGGTGACCCTCGCGGATCAGACGCTGCACCGAACACAGGCGGTAGGTTTCGAGGCGGGTGACGACCGGGGCCGGGTGGCCGGCTGACGGTCGTTTTCTGTCGGAAGGCGCGCCCTTCGGGCGGCGTCGTTGGGCGACGGTCGAGGACGGTTGGACATGCCGACGATCAACCAGCTCGTGCGCAAGGGGCGGGAGCCCAAGCCGGAGCGGAACAAGGTGCCGGCCCTGCAGGCCTGCCCGCAGAAGCGGGGGGTGTGCACCCGCGTCTACACGACCACGCCCAAGAAGCCGAACTCGGCGCTGCGCAAGGTGGCCCGTGTGCGGCTCACCAACGGCTACGAGGTGACCTCCTACATCCCCGGCGAGGGTCACAATCTCCAGGAGCATTCGGTGGTCCTGATCCGCGGCGGCCGGGTCAAGGACCTGCCGGGCGTACGCTACCACATCATCCGCGGCACGCTCGACACCCAGGGCGTGCAGGGGCGCAAGCAGGGTCGCTCCAAGTACGGCGTCAAGCGGCCGAAGTGAGGAGGGACGAGTATGCGTCGCCGGCCCGCGGAGAAGCGTGAGGTTCTGCCCGATCCCAAGTACGGCGATCAGGTGGTGGCCAAGTTCATCAACTGCGTCATGTGCGACGGCAAGAAGTCGGTCGCGGAGAAGATCGTGTACGGGGCGTTCGACCGGATCGCCAAGCGGACCGGTAAGGATCCCCTGCAGCTGTTCCACGACGCGATCGAGAACGTGAAGCCGTCGCTCGAAGTGCGCTCACGGCGGGTCGGTGGGGCCACCTATCAGGTACCGGTCGAGGTGCGCCCCGATCGGCGCCAGACGCTGGCGATCCGGTGGCTGATCCACACGGCTCGGGCGCGGTCGGAGAAGACGATGATCGAACGGCTGGCCGGCGAGCTGTTGGATGCGGCCAACGGCCGTGGTGCCGCCTTCAAGAAGCGCGAGGACACGCTGCGGATGGCCGAGGCCAACCGGGCCTTCTCGCATTATCGTTGGTGACGCAGGTCCGGCCCGAGGCGACGAACATGGCCCGCACCGTACCCATCGAGCGCTACCGCAACATCGGCATCATGGCCCACATCGATGCCGGCAAGACCACCACGACCGAGCGGATCCTGTATTACACCGGCCGCACCTACAAGATCGGCGAGGTGCACGAAGGCACCGCGACGATGGACTGGATGGAGCAGGAGCAGGAGCGCGGCATCACCATCACCTCGGCGGCGACGACGACCTTCTGGCGTGACCATCGAATCAACATCATCGACACGCCGGGCCACGTCGATTTCACGATCGAGGTCGAGCGCTCGCTGCGGGTGCTGGACGGGGCCGTGGCGGTGTTCGACGGCGTGGCCGGGGTCGAGCCGCAGACCGAGACGGTCTGGCGCCAGGCCGACAAGTACCGGGTGCCGCGGATCTGCTTCGTCAACAAGATGGACCGCATGGGCGCCAACTTCTGGCGCTGCCTCGACATGATCAAGGAGCGGCTGGGCGCCAACGCGGTCGTGGTCAACTTCCCGATCGGCCACGAGGCGGAATTTTCGGGCGTCGTCGACGTCCTGCGCAACAAGTGCGTGGTTTGGCTCGAGGAGACGCTGGGCGCCAAGTTCGAGGATCGGCCGATCCCCGATCACCTCAAGGAACGGGCCGCCGAATACCGCACCAAGTTGATCGAGGCCGCGGCCGAGATGGACGACGCGGTGCTCGAGGCCTATCTGAGCGGCGAGGAGCCCGACGAGGCGACGCTGATCCGCTGCCTGCGCAAGGGGACGGTCGAGTTCAAGATCGTGCCGGTGCTGTGCGGGGCGGCCTTCAAGAACAAGGGCGTCCAGCCGCTGTTGGACGCGGTGGTCGATTTCCTGCCCTCGCCGGCCGATCTGCCGCCGGTCGAGGGCACCCATCCGCGCACCGGCGAGAAGGTGATCCGTCGGCCCGACGACGAGGAGCCGGTAGCGGGGCTGGCCTTCAAGATCATGTCCGATCCCTTCGTGGGCACGCTCACCTTCGTGCGGCTCTATTCGGGCCGGCTGGAGAGCGGCTCCTATCTCCTCAACACGGTCAAGGACCAGCGCGAGCGGATCGGCCGGATCCTGCTCATGCACGCGAACCAGCGCGAGGAGATCAAGGAGGCGCACGCCGGGGACATCGTGGCCCTGGTGGGGCTCAAGAACACGACCACCGGTGACACGCTGTGCGATCCGGCCAAGCCCGTGGTGCTCGAGCGCATGGAGTTCCCGGAGCCGGTCATCGAGGTCGCGGTCGAGCCCAAGTCCAAGGCCGACCAGGAGAAGATGGGCGTGGCGCTGTCCCGGTTGGCGGCCGAGGACCCGTCCTTCCGCGTGGCGACCGATCCGGAGACCGGCCAGACGGTGATCAAGGGGATGGGCGAGCTGCACCTCGAGATCATCGTCGACCGCATGAAGCGGGAGTACAAGGTCGAGGCCAATGTCGGCGCGCCGCAGGTGGCCTATCGGGAGACCGTGACGCGTCGGGCCGAGGTCGACTACACGCACAAGAAGCAGACCGGCGGTTCGGGCCAGTTCGCGCGGGTCAAGATCGTGGTCGAGCCGGCCGAGAAGGGTTCGGGCTTCGTCTTCGAGAACAAGGTCGTCGGCGGCGCCGTGCCCAAGGAGTACGTGCCGGGCGTTCAAAAAGGGCTCGAGTCGGCCATGCAGAACGGCGTGCTGGCCGGCTTCCCGATGATCGACGTCAAGGTGACGTTGGTCGACGGCGCCTATCACGAGGTCGACAGCTCGGCCCTGGCCTTCGAGATCGCCGCGCGGGCGGCGTTCAAGGAGGCGGCGGCGAAGGCCGGCCCGCAGCTGTTGGAGCCGGTCATGCGGGTCGAGGTGGTGACGCCCGAGGAGTACATGGGCGACATCATCGGTGACCTCAACAGCCGGCGCGGCCAGATCACCGGTATGGAGCCGCGCGGCAACGGCCAGGTGGTGCGGGCGCTGGTGCCGCTCGCGACCATGTTCGGCTACGTCAACACCTTGCGCTCGCTGAGCCAGGGGCGGGCGCAGTTCACCATGCACTTCGACCACTACGAGCCCGTGCCGCAGATGGTGGCCGAGGAGATCCGGGCGAAGTACGCCTGAGCACGGGACGTCGGGACGAGTTTCAGCGGAGGACCGGAGATGGCCAAGGCAAAGTTCGAGCGGACCAAGCCGCACTGCAACATCGGGACCATCGGCCACGTCGACCACGGCAAGACGACGTTGACGGCCGCCATCACCAAGGTCCTCGCGGAGCAGGGCAAGGCGCAGTTCACCGCCTACGACCAGATCGACAAGGCGCCGGAGGAGAAGGCGCGCGGCATCACGATCAACACCGCGCACGTCGAGTACGAGACCGACAAGCGGCACTATGCCCACGTCGACTGCCCCGGCCACGCCGATTACGTCAAGAACATGATCACCGGTGCGGCGCAGATGGACGGCGCCATCCTGGTGGTCTCGGCGGCCGACGGGCCGATGCCGCAGACCCGCGAGCACATCCTGTTGGCCCGTCAGGTGGGCGTGCCGGCGATCGTGGTCTATCTCAACAAGGTCGACATGGTCGACGATCCGGAGCTCCTGGAGCTGGTCGAGCTCGAGGTGCGGGAGCTCCTCTCCAAGTACGGCTTCCCCGGCGACGAGATTCCGATCGTCAAGGGCTCGGCGCTGGCGGCGCTCGAGGGCCGTGACGACGCCATCGGCAAGAACAGCATCCTCGAGCTCATGAAGGCGGTCGACGAGTACATCCCGCAGCCGGTGCGCGAGAAGGACAAGCCGTTCCTGATGCCGGTCGAGGACGTGTTCTCGATCTCCGGTCGCGGCACGGTGGTCACCGGGCGGATCGAGCGCGGGGTCATCAAGGTCGGCGACGAGGTCGAGATCGTGGGGCTGCGCCCGACCATCAAGACCGTCTGCACGGGTGTGGAAATGTTCCGCAAGCTGCTCGACCAGGGCGAGCCCGGCGACAACGTGGGGATCCTGTTGCGCGGCACCAAGCGCGACGAGGTCGAGCGCGGCCAGGTGCTCTGCAAGCCCGGCTCGATCACGCCGCACCGGAAGTTCGTGGCCGAGACCTACGTGTTGACGAAGGAGGAGGGTGGTCGCCACACACCGTTCTTCTCCAACTACCGGCCGCAGTTCTACTTCCGGACGACCGACGTCACCGGCTCGATCAAGCTGCCGCAGGGTGTGGAGATGGTCATGCCGGGTGACAACGTGACGCTCGAGGTCGAGCTCATTTCGCCGATCGCGATGGAGCAGGGGCTGCGCTTCGCGATCCGCGAAGGTGGTCGGACGGTCGGCGCCGGCGTCGTCTCGTCGATCATCGAGTGAGGTTCGGAGACACGGATCGCGCGCCATGGAAACGCAGAACATCCGCATCCGCCTCAAGGCCTTCGATCACCGCGTGCTCGACCAGTCGGTCCGCGAGATCGTCGGCACGGCGAAGCGGACCGGCGCCCGGGTGCGCGGTCCGATTCCGCTGCCCAATCGGATCGAGCGGTTCACGGTGAACCGCTCGCCGCACATCGACAAGAAGAGCCGCGAGCAGTTCGAGATCCGGACGCACAAGCGGCTGTTGGACATCGTCGACCCGACGCCGCAGACCGTGGACGCGCTCATGAAGCTCGATCTGGCGGCGGGCGTCGACGTCGAGATCAAGCTCTGAGGTGGTGCGATGCGCACGGGGCTGCTCGCCCGCAAGGTCGGCATGACACGGCTGTTCGGCGTGGACGGCAGCCACGTGCCGGTGACGGTGCTCAAGGTCGACAAGTGCGAGGTGGTGGCCGTTCGCACACCGGAGAAGGACGGCTACGCCGCCGTCCAGCTCGGTGTGGGTACGGCCAAGACGAAGAACGTCACCAAGCCGATGCGCGGCCATTTCGCCAAGGCGAAGGTCGAGCCCAAAGCGAAATTGGCCGAATTCCGGGTCTCGCCGGACGCGCTGTTGGAGGTCGGCCAGGAGATCCACGTCGGTCACTTCGTGGCCGGTCAGTTCGTCGACGTGTCGGCGATCTCGATCGGCAAGGGCTTCGCCGGGGCGATGAAGCGGCACAATTTCGGCGGCCTGCGCGCCAGCCACGGTGTGTCGATCTCGCATCGCTCGCACGGCTCGACCGGCAACCGACAGGATCCGGGCAAGGTCTTCAAGGGCAAGCGGATGGCCGGGCACATGGGTGCGCGGCGGGTGACGGTGCAGAACCTCGAGGTGTTCGGGGTCGACCCGCAGACCGGGGTGATCCTGGTCAAGGGCGGCGTGCCCGGACCCAAGGGCGCGTGGGTGCGGATCCGCGACGCGGTCAAGCGGTCGCTGCCCAAGGAGGCGCCGTTCCCGGCGGCGATCGTGCGGGCCGGTGAGGAGGCCCAGGCGATCGTGCACGAGGAGCCGGAGGCTTGAGCATGCAGGTCCCGGTGAAGAATTTGGAGGCCCAGGAGGTCGGGACGATCGAGCTCGACGATTCGATCTTCAACGTCGAGGTTCGGCCCGACATCCTCCAGCGGGTGGTAGTCTGGCAGTTGGCCAAGCGGCGGGCGGGTACGCACAAAGTGAAGACCCGAGGCGAGGTCAACCGCTCCGGGGCGAAGATCTACAAGCAGAAGGGCACCGGGCGGGCACGGCACGGATCGCGCCGGGTCAACATTTTCCGGGGTGGGGGTGTGGCGTTCGGCCCGGTGGTGCGCAGCCACGCCATCGATCTGCCGCGCAAGGTGCGCGCGCTCGGGCTCAAATGCGCGCTCTCGGCCAAGGCCAAGGAAGGCAAGCTCGTCGTTCTCGACGGGCTGCGGCTGGACGAACCCAAGACCAAGCGGGTGCAGGCGGCGCTGGAGCGGCTCGGCATCGGCTCGGCGTTGGTGGTGGGCGGCAAGGAGATCGATCGCAACTTCGCGCTCGGCGCGCGCAACCTGCCGCACGTCGACGTGCTGCCGGTGCAGGGTGCCAACGTCTACGACATCCTGCGGCGCGACGTGCTGGTCCTCACCACCGAGGCGGTCCAGGGTCTCGCGGAGCGGCTCGCATGACGATCCGGCCCACGACGTACGACGTCATCATCGCCCCGGTGATCACCGAGAAGGCGACCTTGCTCTCGGAGAAGAACCAGGTGGTCTTCAAGGTGCGGCCGGATGCGACCAAGCCGCAGATCAAGGCGGCGGTCGAGGCGCTGTTCAATGTCAAGGTGACGGCCGTCAACACGATGAACGTCAAGGGGAAGGTCAAGCGGTTCCGCGGGCGGGTCGGCAAGCGGCCGGACGTCAAGAAGGCGATCGTGACGCTGGCCGAGGGGTCGCGGATCGACGTGACGACGGGGATCTGAGGCGATGGCACTCAAGACCTACAAGCCCACGAGCCCCGGCCGTCGGCAGCTCGTGCTGGTCGATCGCTCCGATCTGCACAAGGGCAAGCCGGTCAAGGCGCTCACCCGCGGCAAGCCGTCGACCGGCGGCCGCAACCATCACGGCCACATCACGGTCCGGTTCCGCGGCGGAGGACACAAGCGGGCCTATCGGCTGATCGACTTCAAACGGCGCAAATGGGACGTGCCGGCCACCGTCGAGCGGTTGGAGTACGACCCCAACCGCACCGGGTTCATCGCGTTGTTGCGCTACGCCGACGGCGAGCGGTCCTACATTCTGGCGCCGCAGCGTCTGGCGCCGGGCGACGTGGTGGTGGCCGGCGAGAAGGTCGACATCAAGCCGGGCAACGCGGCGCCGCTCAAGAACATCCCGGTGGGGACGATCATCCACAACGTCGAGCTCAAGATCGGCAAGGGCGGGCAGCTCGCCCGGGCCGCCGGGACCTTCGCCCAGCTGATCGGTCGCGAGGGCGACTACGCCCAGGTGCGGTTGATGTCGGGCGAGATCCGGCTGGTGCACCAGAACTGCATGGCGACGGTGGGCGCGGTGTCCAATCCCGACCACCAGAACGTCAGCTGGGGCAAGGCCGGACGGATGCGCTGGAAGGGGCGTCGGCCGCACAATCGGGGTGTGAGCATGAACCCGATCGACCATCCGCACGGCGGTGGCGAGGGCCGGACCTCGGGCGGCCGGCATCCGGTGAGCCCGTGGGGCCAGCCGACCAAGGGCTACAAGACGAGGCGCAACAAGCGGACCCGATCGATGATCGTGCGCAGCCGGCACCTGGCCAAGAAGAGGGGTGGCTGAGCCATGCCGCGCTCGGTTTGGAAGGGTCCGTTCGTCGACGGCTACCTGCTCGACAAGGTCGAGAAGGTGCGGGCGTCGGGTCGCAGCGAGATCATCAAGACCTGGTCGCGGCGGTCGACGATCGTGCCGGATTTCGTCGGCATCACCTTCGCGGTCCACAACGGCAAGAAGTTCGTGCCGGTCTACGTGACCGAGAACATGGTGGGTCACAAGCTCGGGGAGTTCGCGCCGACCCGCACGTTTCACGGCCACGGCGCCGACAAGAAGGCCAAGAGGAAGTAGCCATGGGCAAGCCGAAGGCGAAGCGGCGGCTCGGCGAGAACGAGGCCCTGGCGCAGGGGCTCATGCTGCGGGTGAGTCCGCGCAAGCTCGACCTGGTCGCCGAACTGATCCGCGGGCTGCCGGCCGGCAAGGCGGTGACGGCGCTCACCTTCTGCCGCAAGCGGGCGGCCGAGCACGTCAAGAAGGTGTTGGAATCGGCGATCGCCAACGCCGAGAACAATCACGGGCTCGACGTCGACCGGCTGGTGGTGGCCGAGGCGAGCGTGGGCAAGCAGCTCACGATGAAGCGGCTGCACGCCCGGGCGCGCGGGCGGGCCGGGCGGATCCTCAAGCACTGGAGCCGGTTGCGGATCGTCGTGCGGCAAGTCGAGGAGGCGGCCTGATGGGTCAGAAGGTCAATCCCGTCGGGCTGCGGCTCGGCATCCACCGGACCTGGGACTCGCGCTGGTACGCCGATCGCGACTATGCGAAGCTGTTGGCCGAGGACCTGGCGATCCGCGACTTCCTGGAGAAACGCCTGGCGCAGGCCGGGGTGAGCCGGATCATCGTCGAGCGGCCGGCCAAGAAGGCGCGGGTGACCATCCACACCGCCCGCCCCGGGGTGGTGATCGGCAAGAAGGGCCAGGAGATCGAGGGGCTGCGCCGCGAGCTCGCCCAGCGTTGCTCGGGTGAGGTCACGCTCAACATCGTCGAAGTCCGCAAGCCCGAGCTGGATGCCAAGCTCGTGGCCGAGAACATCGCGCAGCAGCTGGAGAAGCGGGTGACGTTCCGGCGGGCGATGAAGCGGGCGGTGCAGGCGGCGATGCGGCTGGGTGCCCAGGGCATCAAGGTGACCTGCGGCGGCCGGCTGGGCGGGGCGGAGATCGCCCGCTCGGAGTGGTACCGCGAGGGGCGGGTGCCGCTGCACACGCTGCGGGCGAACATCGATTTCGGCCGGGCGACGGCCAAGACGCCCTACGGGACCTGCGGGGTCAAGGTTTGGGTCTATCGGGGCGAGATCCTGGAGCACGACCCGATGGCGTACGATCGCAAGCTCGCCGAGGCCGGGCCGGCGCCGCGCTCGGAGAGCCGGCGGGGGAGTGAGGCCTGATGCTGCAGCCCAACCGCACCAAATATCGCAAGGCCCACAAGGGGCGGATCCACGGGCTGGCCAAGGGCGGCTACACGCTGGCCTTCGGCGCCTACGGCATGAAGGCGCTGGAACCGGAGCGGGTGACGGCGCGGCAGATCGAGGCCGCGCGGCGGGCCATCACCCGGCATCTCAAGCGTGCCGGGCGGGTGTGGATCCGGGTCTTTCCGGACGTGCCGGTGACCAAGAAGCCGGCCGAGGTGCGCATGGGCAAGGGGAAGGGCTCGGTCGAGTACTGGGTGTGCCGGGTCAAGCCCGGGCGGATCCTGTTCGAGATCGACGGGGTGTCGGCCGAGCTGGCCGCGGAGGCGCTGGAACGCGGCGCGGCCAAGCTGCCGATCCGCACCAAGTTCGTCTCGCGCGTCCAGGAGGGGGCGTAGGGCGATGACCGCAGCCGAGCTGCGCACGCAGACCGACGATCAGCTCCGGGCCAAGCTCCTGGAGCTCAAGAAGGAGCAGTTCAACCTGCGCTTCCAGAAGGCGACCGGGCAGCTCGAGAGCACGCGGCGGATCCGCGAGGTCCGGCGCGACATCGCCCGATTGCTCACGGTGCTGAACGAGCGCCGGCGCAAGGCGCGGGCTTGAGGGACGAGAGCGATGCCGAGGCGGGTGCTGCAAGGCGTGGTGGTGAGCGACAAGGCGGACAAGACGATCGTCGTGCGCGTCGACCGGCGCGTCGTGCATCCGGTCTACGGCAAGACGGTCAAGCGGTCGAAGAAGTACATGGCGCACGACCCGGAGAACCGCTTCAAGGTCGGCGACGTGGTGAAGATCCGCGAGTGCCGGCCGCTGTCGGCGCGCAAGCGCTGGGAGGTGGTGGTCGAGGCCGGCGAATCGACGGGCCAGGGGTGAGGATCCGACCATGATCATGCCGGAGACCGATCTCGAGGTGGCCGACAATTCCGGCGCGCGGCGGGTCGAGTGCATCCGCGTGCTGGGTGGCTCGCACCGCAAGTGGGGCACGGTGGGCGACGTCATCGTGGTGGCGATCAAGGAGGCCATCCCCCGTGGCAAGGTCAAGAAAGGCGAGGTCGCCAAGGCGGTGATCGTGCGGACCGCCAAGGAGATCCACCGGCCGGACGGAACCTCGATCCGCTTCGACAAGAACGCGGCCGTCCTGATCAACAATCAGGGTGAGCCGATCGGCACGCGGATCTTCGGGCCCGTCACCCGCGAGCTGCGCGCCAAGAAGTTCATGAAGATCATTTCGCTGGCGCCCGAGGTGCTGTGATGGCGGCGAAGATCAAGAAGGGCGATCGGGTCGTAGTCACGACCGGGCGCGACAAGGGCAAACAGGGCGAGGTGCTCAAGGTGTTCCCCGACGAGGGGCGGGCGATCGTCCAAGGCGTGCGGCTGGTCAAGCGGCACCTCAAGCCGTCGGCGCGCCACCCGCAAGGTGGGATCGTGACCAAGGAGGCGCCCATCAGCCTGTCCAACCTCGCGCACATCGACCCCAAGGACGGCCGGCCCACGCGGGTCGGTTTCAAGATCCTCGAGGACGGCCGCAAGGTGCGCTACGCCAAGCGCTCCGGCGAGCTCATCGACCGTTGAGGGACGTCATGGCGAGGCTCAAGGAGCATTACGAGCGCACGATCCGGCCGCAGCTGCAGGAGCGGTTCGGCTACGAGAACCCGATGCAGGTGCCGCGGCTCGAGAAGATCGTGCTCAACATGGGCGTTGGCGAGGCGGTCGCCGATCGCAAGAAGCTCGACAACGCCATGCGCGACATGGCGCTGATCGCCGGGCAGAAGCCGGTGCCGTGCCGGGCGCGCAAGTCGGTGGCCAACTTCAAGGTCCGCAAGGGCATGCCGATCGGCTGCAAGGTGACCTTGCGGCGTGAGCGGATGTACGAGTTCCTCGATCGCCTGATCAACATCGCCCTGCCGCGGGTGCGGGACTTCCGCGGCTTGTCGGACAAGGCGTTCGACGGTCGGGGCAACTACGCTTTCGGGATCAAGGAGCAGATCATCTTCCCGGAGATCAACTTCGACGAGATCGACGAGGTGCGGGGGATGGACATCATCATCTGCACCACCGCCAAGACCGACGAGGAGGCCAGAGCACTCCTCGCCGGGTTCAACATGCCGTTCCGGAAGTGAGCCATGGCCAAGAAGAGCGCGATCGAGAAGAACGAGCGGCGGCGCCGCCTGGTCGCCAAGTACGAGGCCAAACGGGCGGCGCTCAAGAAGATCATCATGGACCGGACCCGCGATCCCGAGGAGCGGTTCGAGGCGACGCTGGCGCTGGCCGCGCTGCCGCGCAACGGGGCGGCGGTGCGGGTGCGCAATCGCTGCGTGCTCACCGGGCGGCCGCGGGGTTATTACCGCAAGTTCGGGCTGTCGCGCATCGCGCTCCGCGAGCTGGCCTCGCAGGGCCTGGTGCCGGGTGTGGTCAAGGCGAGCTGGTGAGGGCGGCAGAGATGGTGGGCTCGGATCCGCTCGGGGACATGCTCACGCGCATCCGCAACGCTCAGCGGGCGCAGAAGAGTGTGGTGCGCTCGCCGGCCTCCAAGCTGCGCGCGCAGGTCCTGGAGGTGCTCAAGCGCGAGGGCTACATCCGCAATTACGAGACGATCGACGTGCGCCCCGGGATCAAAGAGCTGTCGATCGAGCTCAAATACCACAACGGTGAGCCGGTGATCCGCGAGATCAAGCGGGTCTCGAAGCCCGGGCGACGGATCTACGCCGGGGTGAAGGACCTGCCGCGGGTGTACAACGGTCTGGGTATCGCCATCATCTCGACGCCGCGCGGCGTGGTCTCGGACGCCGAGGCCCGCGAGCTCAAGGTCGGCGGCGAGATCCTCTGCACGGTGTTCTGAGCCATGTCGCGCATCGGCAAGCATCCGGTTCCGGTTCCGGCCGGCGTGACCGTGGCGATCGAAGGCAACACCGTGCGGGCCAAGGGCCGGTTGGGTGAGCTCGCGCAAGTCCTGCCGCCCGAGGTCACGGTGACGCTGCAGGACGGGAAGGTCGTGGTGAAGCCGCGTTCGAGCGAGCAGCGGGCCCGGGCGATGTGGGGGTTGTCGCGCACGCTCGTGGCCAATCTCGTCAAGGGCGTGTCCGAGGGCTTCACCCGCAAGCTGGAGATCAACGGGGTGGGCTACCGAGCCGCCTCGGACGGCAAGATCTTGACCTTGCAGCTGGGCTACAGCCACGACATCAAGTATGCCATCCCGCCCGACATCAAGGTCACCTGCGAGAGCCCGACGCAGATCACGATCAGCGGCGCCGACAAGCAGAAGGTCGGTCAGATCGCCGCGGAGATCCGCAGCTTCCGCAAGCCGGAACCTTACAAGGGCAAGGGGATCAAATATGCGGAGGAGGTGATCCTCCGCAAGGAAGGCAAGAAGAAGTGAGATGCTGAGCGCAGACGAGCGGTTCGAGCGACGGGCGCGGCGGGTCCGCTACCGGATCCGCACCCAGAGCGGGGGCCGGCCGCGGCTCACCGTGTTCCGCTCCAGCCGGCACATCTACGGCCAGATCATCGACGACGCGGCGGGCCGCACGCTGGTGGCGGCCTCCACGCTGGACAAGGCGTTGCGGGAGGAGCTCAGGACCGGCGCCGACAAGGCGGCGGCCCGGCGGGTCGGGCTGCTGTTGGCCGAGCGGGCCAAGGCCGCGGGCATCGACAAGGTGGTGTTCGACCGGGGCGGCTATCGCTATCACGGCCGGGTGCAGGCCCTGGCCGAGGGGGCCCGCGAGGGTGGGCTCGAGTTCTGAGGACGGAACGGGGCATGGCACGAGGTCGCGAGCGGACGGCGGGTGAGGAACGCGGCGAGGGCGAGCTGATCGACCGGCTGGTCAGCGTCAACCGCGTGGCCAAGGTGGTCAAAGGCGGCCGGCGGTTCGGTTTCTCGGCGCTGGTGGTGGTGGGCGACGGCAAGGGCCGGGTCGGCTACGGCAGCGGCAAGGCGCGGGAGGTGCCGGAAGCGGTCCGCAAGGCGACCGAGCAGGCCAAGCGCAACTTGATGCGGGTGCCGCTGCGCCAGGGCCGGACGTTGCACCACGACGTCACCGGGCGGTTCGGCGCCGGCAGCGTGATCCTGCGGGCGGCGCCACCGGGCACGGGGATCATCGCCGGTGGGCCCATGCGGGCGGTGTTCGAGGCTCTGGGGATCGGCGACGTGGTGGCCAAGTCGCTGGGTTCGAGCAACCCGCACAACATGGTCAAGGCGACCTTCGCGGCTCTGGCCAAGGTGTGTTCGCCGCGGACGATCGCCGCCAAGCGTGGTAAGAAGGTGAGCGATCTCGTGGGGCGGCGCGAGGGCGTCGAGGCCGGGCGAGCCGAGTGAGGCGGTCCGGGAGAGGAGCGATGGCCAGCGGGAAGCTCAAGATCACCCAGATCGGCAGTCCGATTCGCCGGCCGGACGACCAGCGGGCGACGCTGATCGCACTCGGCCTCAACAAGCGGCACCGGACGCGGATCGTCGACGACACCCCCGCCAATCGCGGGCGGATCATCAAGGTGGCGCACCTGGTGCGCGTCGAGCCGGTCGAGGAGGCCTGAGGAGCCGGCGATGAAGCTCAACGAGCTCAAGGACAATCCGGGCGCGCGCAGTGCCCGCAAGCGACTGGGTCGAGGGATCGGCTCGGGGCTGGGCAAGACCGCCGGACGCGGCCACAAGGGTGCCAAGGCGCGGACCAGCAATCCCAAGGCGCCCTGGTTCGAGGGCGGGCAGATGCCGATCTATCGGCGGCTGCCCAAGCGGGGGTTCAAGAACCCGACCCGCGGCGAGTACGCGGTGCTCAATCTCGATCGGCTGCAGGCCGCGGTCGACGCCGGCAAGGTGGCACCGGGATCGAAGCTCGACGCCGCGGCCCTGGTCGAGGCCGGTGTGCTGCGGCGGGCACGGGACGGGGTACGGTTGTTGGGCCGGGGTGAGCTCACCGTGCCCTTGATCCTGGAGGTGGCGCACGCCTCGAAGAAGGCCATCGAGGCGGTCGAGCGGGCGGGCGGGAAGGTCGTGCTGCCGACCGAGCCCGCTGCCGGCTGAGAGGGACTCCGATGGCCTCGGCGGCCGAGCAGCTCGCCAGCTCGATCAATTTCGGGGCCTTCGCCAAGGCTACCGAGCTCAAGAGGCGGATCTGGTTCACGCTCGGCTGTCTGATCGTGTACCGGCTCGGTACCTACGTGCCGCTGCCGGGCATCGATCCGGCGATCATGGCCCAGATCTTCGAGCAGCAGCGGGGCGGCATCCTCGGCATGTTCAACATGTTCGCGGGAGGCGCCCTCGAGCGGATGTCGATCTTCGCGCTCGGCATCCTGCCCTACATCTCGGCGTCGATCATCCTGCAGCTGATGACCGCGGTCTCACCCACCTTGGAGCAGCTCAAGAAGGAGGGTGAGACCGGGCGCAAGAAGATCAACCAGTACACCCGCTACCTCACCGTGGTCCTGGCCGCCTTCCAGGCTTGGGGGATGGCCATCGGCTTGGAGGCGACCTCGGGGCCGAACGGCTCGGCGGTGATCGATCCCGGCTGGTTCTTCCGGATCTCGACGATCGTCACGATCGTCGGTGGAACGGTGTTCTTGATGTGGTTGGGCGAGCAGATCACCGCACGGGGGATCGGCAACGGCATCTCGCTCATCATCTTCGTGGGCATCATCGCCGGCTTGCCCTCGGCCCTGGCCGCTCTGTTCGAGCTCGGCCGCACCGGGGCGATGTCGACCCTGTTCATCCTGTTCCTGATCGCCATGGCCGCCGCCGTGGTCACCTTCATCGTGTTCGTCGAACGCGCCCAGCGGCGGCTGATCGTCCAGTATCCCAAGCGGATGGTGGGCGGGAACCGGATGTTCGGTGGCGAGAGCTCGCATCTGCCGCTCAAGCTCAACACCGCCGGTGTCATCCCGGCGATCTTTGCGAGCTCGCTGTTGCTCTTGCCCACGACCATCGGCAGCTTCTCCGGGCAGGCCGGCCCGGAGTGGCTGATCGTGCTGACCAGCGCCCTGGGCTACGGCCAGCCGCTGCACATCGCGATCTACGTCGCGCTCATCGTGTTCTTCGCCTTCTTCTACACCTCGATCGTCTTCAATCCGCAGGAGACGGCCGAGAACCTCAAGAAGCACGGAGGCTTCATCCCGGGCATCCGCCCGGGGCAGCGCACCGCCGAATATCTCGATTACGTGCTCACCCGGCTGACCGCCGTGGGGGCGATTTATCTCGCCGCGGTGTGTGTGCTGCCGGAGATCCTGATCTCCCAATACGCCGTGCCGTTCTATTTCGGTGGCACCTCGCTTCTCATCGTCGTCTCGGTGACGATGGACACGGTGGCGCAGATCCAGGCGCACCTGATCGCCCACCAGTACGAGGGCCTCATCAAGAAGGCCAGGCTCAAGGGGAGGCGCGGATGAGGCTCGTCCTGCTGGGACCGCCAGGGGCCGGAAAGGGTACGCAGGCGCGCTGGATCGTCGAGCGCTACGGGATTCCGCAACTGTCGACCGGGGACATGCTGCGCGAGGCGGTCGCCCGCGGCACCGAGGTCGGCCGCCGAGCGCAGGCTGTGATGGAGCGGGGCGAGCTCGTCTCGGATGCGATCATCAACGCGATCGTCGCCGAGCGATTGGCGCAGCCGGACTGCGCACGCGGCTTCGTGCTCGACGGCTATCCGCGGACCGTGGCCCAGGCCGAGGCGCTCGACGCCTTGTTGGCCGAGCGCGGCCAGCGGCTCGACGCGGTGATCGAGTTCCGGGTCGACACCGAGGCGCTCGTGGAGCGCATCGCCGGCCGGTTCGCCTGCGCGCGCTGCGGCGCCGGCTATCACGAACGGTTCAAGCGGCCGAAGGTCGAAGGGGTGTGCGACGTGTGCGGCGCCACCGAGTTCACCCGCCGCAAGGACGACAATCCCGAAGCGGTCCGCACGCGGCTCGTGGCCTATGCCGAGCAGACGGCGCCTCTGCTACCCTATTACGCGGCGCGCGGTCTGTTGCGGTCGATCGACGGCATGGCGCCGATCGACGCCGTGACCGAGGCGCTGCGCCGGGTGCTCGAGGAGATCGGCGGTTGACGCGCGAGCGCCGATCTCTATACTCCGCGCGCTTTTCGGGCGCGACGCCGGAAGGGTCGATGGCGCGCGCCACCACCCCGCTCGAGTGCAGGAGAGCTTGACTTGGCCCGCATCGCCGGCGTCAACATCCCGAGCCAGAAGCCGATCTGGATCGCGCTCACCTACATCTACGGGATCGGCCCGAACAACGCGAAGGTCATCCTCGACCGCTGCGGCATCGCCCATCACCGCCGCACCCACGAGTTGACCGACGCGGAGATCGCCCGGATCCGCGAGGTGATCGACCGCGACTACAAGGTCGAGGGCGACCTGCGGCGCGAGGTCGCGATGAACATCAAGCGGCTCATGGACCTCGGCTGCTATCGCGGTCTGCGCCACCGTCGCGGGCTCCCGGTGCGCGGGCAGCGCACGCACACCAATGCGCGCACGCGCAAGGGCCCGGCGCGGCCGATCGCGGGCAAGAAGAAGGCGACGAAGAAGTAATCCCATGGCGACCGAGACCACCGGCCGCGTTCGCCGTCGCGAGCGCAAGAACATCACTTCGGGCGTGGCGCACGTCGCCGCGACCTTCAACAACACCATGATCACCATCACCGACGCGCAGGGCAACACGATCGCCTGGGCGTCGGCCGGCTCCGCCGGCTTCAAGGGGTCGCGCAAATCCACGCCGTTCGCGGCGCAGGTCGCGGCCGAGCAGGCCGGCCGCAAGGCCATGGAGCACGGTATGCGGACCCTCGAGATCGAGGTGCGCGGGCCGGGTTCCGGGCGGGAGTCGGCCCTGCGTGCCTTGCAGGCGGTCGGCTTCACCATCACATCCATCCGTGACGTGACGCCGATCCCGCACAATGGCTGTCGGCCGCGCAAGCGCCGTCGAGTCTGAGCCGTCGGTGTCGACCCTTCACGCAACCCGCCCCGGGCCGGGCAACCGGCCCGCGGGCCCAGACGCATTGGGCATCGCAGCCGTGCAGATGCGAAGTGGTTCGTTGATCCAGCGCAACTGGCAGGAGCTCATCAAGCCGCAGAAGCTCGAGGTGCAGCCCGGGCGCCGGCCGGATCGCGAGGCGATCTTGATCGTCGAGCCGCTGGAGCGGGGCTTCGGCATCACGCTCGGCAACGCGCTCCGGCGGGTGCTGCTCTCCTCGCTGCAGGGAGCGGCGGTCACCGCGATCCAGATCGACGGCGTGCTGCACGAGTTCTCGACGATCCCGGGCGTGCGCGAGGACGTGACCGACATCGTCCTGAACTTGAAGTCGCTCGGGCTGCGGCTGCACAGCGAAGGGCCGAAGCGGGCACACTTGCGGGTCGAAGGCCCCAAGGTGGTCACCGCCGGCATGATCGAGGCCGGGCCCGAGCTCGAGATCATGGACCCCGATCACGTGATCTGCCACGTCGATCAGGGCGGCAAGCTGTCGATGGAGCTCACCATCACGACCGGCAAGGGCTACGTCCCGGCGCATCAGCACAAGAGCGAGGACGCGCCGATCGGACTGATCGCCATCGACGCCATCTACAGCCCGGTCCGCAAGGTCGCCTATCGGGTCGACAACGCCCGGGTCGGTCAGCAGACCGACTTCGACAAGCTCGTCATGCAGATCGAGACCGACGGTTCGGTGGCGCCGGAGGACGCGGTGGCCTACGCCGCGCGGATCCTGCAGGATCAGCTGCAGCTCTTCATCAACTTCGAGGAGCCGCACCTGGCGATGCCCTCCGAGCGGCGGCCGGAGCTGCCGTTCAATCCGAACCTCCTGCGCAAGGTGGACGAGCTCGAGCTCTCGGTCCGCTCGGCCAATTGCCTCAAGAACGACAACATCGTCTACATCGGGGACCTGGTGCAGAAGACCGAGGCGGAGATGCTCCGGACCCCCAACTTCGGCCGCAAGTCCTTGAACGAGATCAAGGAGGTGCTGGCGCAGATGGGCCTGCACCTCGGTATGGAGGTGCCGGGCTGGCCGCCGGACAACATCGAAGAGCTCGCGCGCAAGGTGGCCGAAGAGCCCTTTTGAGGCGAGTCGGGATCGCGGGCGCCGCCGAGGGCGCCCGTAGCGGGGATGGAAGGCGATGCGGCATCGCAAGCGTGGCCGGCACCTGAGCCGGACCTGGGAGCACCGCAAGGCGCTGTTGGCGAACCTGGCCCAGGCGCTGGTCAAACACGAACAGATCACCACCACCTTGGCCAAGGCCAAGGAGCTGCGGCCGGTGGTCGAGAAACTGATCACGCTGGGCAAGCGCGGCGGTCTCCACGCCCGTCGGCTGCTCATCGCCCGCACCCGCTCGGAGGCCACCGCGGCTAAGATCCTGGACGTGCTGGGGCCGCGCTACAAGGAGCGGCCGGGTGGCTATTGCCGGATCCTCAAGGCCGGCTTCCGCAAGGGTGACGACGCGCCGCTGGCGATCATCGAGCTGGTCGACCGCGACGTCACCGCCAAGGGAGCGGGCTCCGGGCCGGCGCAGGCCACCGCCGGCGGCGCGGAGCCGGCGCGAGCCGCCTGAGCGCACGGGGCGGCCCCGTGCGCCGCCCGCTCTTCGCCCGCCTCTCGGCCCCGCTCGTCCTGGCGGCGGGCCTCCTGGCCGGCTGTGCGCCCGGGGCGGCGCAGCCGATCGAACGGGCGGTGCCGGGCGATGCCGCCGGCATCCGCCTTTCCTTCGCCCCGGTGGTCCGCCAGGTGGCACCGGCGGTCGTCAGTATCACCAGCCGGAAAGTGACGGTCGAACGCGGGCCGATCTTCGGCGACCCTTTCTTCGATTTCTTCTTCCGCGACTTCGGTGGGCTCGGTCGGCCGCGACCGCGGGTCGAAACCTCGTTGGGCTCGGGGGTGATCCTGCGGCCCGACGGGCTCGTCGTCACCAACCATCACGTGATCGAGGGGGCCGAGGAGATCGAGGTCGTGCTCGCCGACCGGCGGACCTTCCAGGCCCGGGTGATCGGCTCGGACCGGGCGAGCGATCTGGCCTTCCTGCGGCTCGACGTCCGCGGCGAGCGATTGCCGACCCTGCCGCTCGGCGACTCGGACGCGATCGAAGTGGGCGATCTCGTGCTCGCGATCGGCAACCCGTTCGGCATCGGCCAGACCGTGACCTCGGGCATCGTCTCGGCCACGGGCCGCACCCATCCCTCGCTCGAGAAGGACGTGTCGTTCATCCAGACCGACGCCGCCATCAACCCCGGCAACTCCGGGGGTGCGCTGGTCACCCTCGACGGCCGGCTGATCGGCATCAACACGGCGATCTTCACGCGCAGCGGTGGCTCGATCGGGATCGGCTTCGCGGTGCCCGCCAACCTCGTCGCGGCCCGGTTGGCGGCGCTGGAGACGGGCCGCGGCGAGATCGTCCGCCCCTGGCTCGGTGCCCAGCTGCAGCCGGTGGACGGCGAACTCGCCCGCAGCCTCGGGCTCGATCGGCCGCGTGGGGTCCTGGTGCGTCGGGTGATCCCCGACTCCCCGGCGGCTCGGGCCGGATTGCAACCCGGCGACGTGGTGACGAGCGTCGACGGCGTGCCGGTCGACGATCCGCCGAGCCTCACCTATCGCCTCTCGTTGAAATCGCCGGGAGAGCGGGCGCGGCTCGCGGTCTGGCGACGCGGCCAGGAGCGGATCCTGGCGCTCCCGATCGAGGCACCCGACCGGCGACCCCGCAACGTGACGACCCTCGAAGGCCGCCATCCCCTCGACGGCCTGGTGGTGGGGGATCTCACCCCGGGACTGGCGGACGAGCTCGAGCTGGGCGACGTCGAGCGGGGTGTGGTGGTGCTCGGGACGGAGCCCGGCCGCTTCGCCGGCCGACTCGGCCTGCGCCGGGGCGACGTGATCGAGAGCCTCAACGGTCGACGGGTCGGCTCGGTGGGCGAGCTGCGCGAGGCGGTGCGGCGGGGAACGCAGGGCAGATGGCAGATCGGCGTGCGCCGCGGCGAGCAACAGCTCGTCGTGAGCGTGGGATGAGCACGACGGGCGAGCTGTTCGCGCCGCCCGCCGAGGCACCGATCGCGCGCGACGCACCGCTGGCCGAACGGCTTCGGCCGACCCGGCTCGAGGATCTCTTGGGGCAGGAGAAGGCGCTCGACCCGGAAGGACCGCTCGGCCGCATGCTCGCGCGCAAGCGGCTGGCCTCCACGATCCTCTGGGGCCCGCCCGGCTCCGGTAAGACCACCTTGGCCCGGCTATTGGCCAAGGCCGTGGGCGAGCCCATGCTCTCGCTCTCGGCGGTCATGTCGGGGGTGGCCGATCTGCGCAAGGCGTTCGAGGAGGCGCGCCGGCTGCGCGCCGCCGGCCGCCATCCGATCCTGTTCATCGACGAGATCCACCGCTTCAACCGCGCCCAGCAGGACGGCCTGTTGCACGAGGTCGAGGACGGCACGGTGACGCTGATCGGGGCGACCACCGAGAACCCGTCCTTCGCCTTGACCCCGGCGCTGCTCTCGCGTTGTCACGTGGTGGTCCTGGAGCGGCTCTCGGCCGAGGCGCTCGCTCGGCTTCTGGAGCGGGCCGAGGCCCATCTGGGCCACCGCTTGCCACTCGACCACGCGGCACGCGCCCGGCTCGTCGAGCTGGCCGACGGCGACGCGCGCTATCTGCTCAACATGGTGGAGGCGATCGCCGATCTGCCGCCCGAGCCGACACTCGGAGTCGACGCCCTGGCCGAGATCCTCCAGCGGCGGCTGCCGATCTACGACCGGCAGGAGGAGGCGCACTACAATCTCATCAGCGCGCTGCACAAATCGGTGCGGGGCTCGGATCCGGACGCTGCCCTCTATTGGCTGTGTCGGATGCTCGCGGGTGGGGAGGATCCGCGCTATCTGGCCCGACGGATCGTGCGGATGGCGAGCGAGGACGTGGGCCTGGCCGACCCCTCGGCGCTGGGCCTGGCGCTGGCCGCAGCCGAGGCCTACGAGCGGCTGGGGAGCCCCGAGGGCGAGTTGGCCTTGGCCCAGGCGGTGGTCTATCTCGCGCTCGCCCCCAAATCCAACGCCGTCTACGAGGCCTTCGGCCGGGCGATGCGGTCCGCCCGTGAGCACGGCTCGCTGCCACCACCGCTCCACATCTTGAACGCGCCCACCCGCCTCATGCGCGAGCTCGGCTACGGCCGCGGCTACGTCTACGATCACGACGCCCCGGATCGCTTCTCCGGCCAGAACTATTTTCCCGACGGCATGGCCCGCGAGCGCTACTACGAGCCGACCGGTGAGGGGCGCGAGGCCCGGCTGGCCGAGCGGCTGGCCGAGCTCGACCGGCTGCGCGCGCAGCGGACGCGGGGGCGATCGTGAGCGGCGTCGAACAGCGCAAGGTGGCGCCCGAAGAGGCCGGCTGGCGGCTCGACCGGTGGGTCAAGACGCATTTTCCGGGCCTGCCCTTCGCGCGGCTCCACAAGCTGCTGCGCACGGGCCAGTTCCGCGTCGACGGCAAGCGCGCCGAGCCGGGTCAGAGGCTCGCTGCCGGTCAGATCGTGCGGATCCCACCACTGCCGGAGAGTGCGGTCGCGCCGCCCGAACCCGCGGGCCGTCGACCGCTCACCGCCGAGGAACGGGCGTTCGTCCGCTCGCTCGTGATCTACGAGGACGACCGGCTGATCGGGCTCGCCAAGCCGCCGGGCCTGGCGGTCCAGGGCGGCACCAAGACGACCCGGCATCTAGATGCGCTGCTCGACGCGCTCGCCCGCGGCGGCGAGCGGCCGCGCCTGGTCCACCGGCTGGACCGCGACACCTCGGGGGTGATCGTCGTGGCCCGCACGGCCGAGGCGGCTCGCGAGCTCGGCTTCGCCTTCCAGCAGCATCGAGTCCGCAAGCTCTATTGGGCGATCCTCGTGAAAGGCCCGCAGCGCAACGAGGGCCTGATCGACCTGCCGCTCGCCAAGGGCGGTCGGCCCGGCCGGGAGATCGTCCGGCCGGTCGAGGAGGCGGAGGAGGGAGCGGAGGACGAGCAGCCGGCCCGACCGGCGCGGACCGCCTTCAAGGTCTTGGCCCGGGCGGGCAAGATCGCCGCTTGGGTGGCGCTCCAGCCGCTCACCGGCCGCACCCATCAGCTGCGCGCGCACTGCGCGGCGATCGGGGCGCCGATCCTGGGTGACGGCAAGTACGGCGGCAAGGACGCGCACCCCAAGGGTGCTCCCAAGGGGCTCATGCTGCACGCCCGCGAGCTGGAGCTGCCGGGCCCGCGTGGCCGACCCCTGCGGCTCGTGGCCGAGCCGCCGCCCGCCTTCCGCGCGGCGCTCGACTGGCTGGGCCTCGAGGCCCCGGAGGCACCCGGGGCGACGCTCGACGATTGGCCGGCCGCGGGCTGAGCGGCCCCCGCCCGCAGGACCGGCCGAACGGCCCGGCGTGGCGTCGGGACGTCGCGAGCGGCGGCCCTTGTCGAAGGCGCCCGGCGCGCCGATCTCAGCGCGTGAACCGACGGACCCGCGCGCATGCCCCTTCGCCTCGCCATCTTCGACGTCGACGGAACGCTGGTCGACAGTCAGGCGACCATCGTCGCCTGCATGCAGGCGGCCTTCGCCGCCGAAGGGCTGGAGCCGCCCACGGCCGAGGCGGTCCGGCGGATCGTGGGGCTCACCCTACCGGTGGCGACCGCCGAACTGCTGGGTCGACCGGATCCCGATCTGGCCGAGCGATTGGCCGAGCACTACAAGGCCGCCTTCTTCGCCGCCCGGGCCCGGCCCGACTTCGAAGAGCCGCTGTTCCCTGGGGCGCGCGAGGTGCTGGATGGGCTCCTGGCCGAGGGGTGGCTTCTGGGGGTGGCCACCGGCAAGGCCATGCGCGGGTTGCGCGCGGTGCTGGAGCGACACGGGCTCGAGCGTCACTTCGTCACGCTCCAGACGTCCGATCGCCATCCCTCCAAGCCCCATCCGGCGATGATCGAGGCCGCACTCGCCGAGACCGGCGCGCGGCCCGAGCACACCTTGATGGTCGGGGACACGACCTTCGACATCCTCATGGCCAGGGCCGCGCGCGTGATGCCGATCGGGGTACGGTGGGGCAATCATCCGGCCGACGAGCTGGCGGCCGCGGGGGCGCTGCGCGTGCTCGACGATTTCCGCGAGCTGCTCGATCACGTGAGCACGGCCCCGAGCTGAGCCCGTGTCGCGCGCCCGTCACGGGGACCGTGCGAGAAGAGCGGTCGGTTCGAGCCCGAAGGGAGAGGTGCGGTGAGCGCGCAACGCTACGTTCGCTGGTTCGCCGATCTGACGCTCGCCGACGTGCCGCTCGTCGGCGGCAAGAACGCGTCGCTCGGCGAGCTCGTGCGCGAGCTCGGCCCGTTGGGCGTGCGGATCCCCGACGGCTTCGCGGTGACCGCCGCGGCCTATCGGGACGCCGTGACCCGCGCCGGGATCCTGGCGGAGCTGCACGCCGCGCTCGACGGTCTCGACAAGAGCGACGTGGCGGCGCTGGCTCGTGCCGGCGCGCGATGCCGCGAGCTGGTCTACGGTGCGGGGCTCCTGCCCGAGGTCGAGGCCGAGATCCTGGCCGCCTACGATCGCCTGGAAGCCGAGTACGGGCCCGAGCTGTCCTTGGCCGTGCGCTCGTCGGCCACGGCCGAGGACCTGCCGACGGCGAGCTTCGCCGGCCAGCACGACACCTATCTCAACGTGCGCGGCCGTGCGATGTTGTTGGACGCCGTGCGCCGCTGCCAGGCCTCACTGTTCACCGACCGAGCGATCTCCTATCGCATCGACAAGGGCTTCGATCACTTCAAGGTGGCGATCTCGGTGGGCGTGCAGAAGATGGTGCGCGCCGATCTGGGGGCCGCCGGCGTCATGTTCTCGATCGACACCGAGACCGGCTTTTCCGACGTGGTGTTCGTCACCGGTGCCTGGGGATTGGGCGAGAACGTGGTCCAGGGGGCCGTGGACGTCGACGAGTGGTACGTCCACAAGCCGACCTACCAGGCCGGCAAGCGGGCGGTGCTGCGCCGCCGCCTTGGCGCCAAGAAGGTCAAGATGGTCTACACCTCCGGGCGGACCCGCGAGGCGGTCGTCAACCGCCCGACCTCGCCCGAGGAACGCCGCCGTTTCTGCCTGACCGACGAGCAGGTCCTGGAACTCGCCGGCTGGGCGATCGCCGTCGAGCGCCACTACACCGCCAAGGCCGGCCGGCCCACGCCCATGGACATGGAATGGGCGCTCGACGGCCTCGACGGGCGGCTCTACCTGGTCCAGGCTCGGCCGGAGACGGTGGCCTCGCAGCGCCGGCCGGGCACGGTCGAGACCTGGCGCCTGACCGGAACGGGCCCGGTGCTGGTCCAGGGCCGGGCGGTGGGCGTCAAGATCGGCACCGGTCGGGCCCGGGTGGTGACCGACGCGCGCGGCCTCGAGGCCTTCCGCGACGGGGAGGTGCTGGTGGCCGACAGCACCTCGCCGGATTGGGAGCCGGTCATGAAGCGGGCCGCGGCCATCGTCACCAATCGCGGCGGGCGCACCTGCCACGCCGCGATCGTGGCCCGCGAGCTCGGCATCCCGGCGGTGGTCGGCGCGGAGGGGGCGACGCGGGTGATCGCCAGCGGTACCACCGTCACCGTCTCCTGTGCCGAAGGGGAGGTGGGGCGGGTCTATGCGGGAGCGGTGCCGTTCGAGGTCGAGCGGATGGACCTGGGCGCGCTCGAGCGACCACGGACCCGGATCATGATCAATCTCGGCAATCCCGATCTCGCCTTCGGCCTGGCTGCGCTGCCGGCCGACGGCGTCGGGCTCGCCCGCCTCGAGTTCGCGATCACCGAGGAGATCCGCGCCCATCCCATGGCGCTTCTGCATCCCGAGAAGGTGGCCGATCCGGCCGAGCGCGCCCAGCTGGCCGAGCTCGTCGCCGGCTGGCCCTCGGGGGCGGATTATTTCGTGACCAAGCTCTCCGAAGCGGTGGGGACGATCTGTGCGGCCTTCTGGCCGCGGCCGGTGATCGCCCGGTTCTCGGACTTCAAGAGCAACGAATATGCCCGCCTGCTCGGCGGCCGGGCCTTCGAGCCGGTCGAGGAGAACCCGATGCTGGGTTGGCGCGGCGCGGCCCGCTACGCCCACCCGGCCTTCCGCGAGGCCTTCGCCCTCGAGTGCCGGGCCATGCGGCGGGTCCGGCAGGAGATGGGCCTGGTCAATCTCGTGCTCATGATCCCCTTCTGCCGCCGGGTGCAGGAGGCCGACGCGGTGCTGGCGATCATGGCCGAGGAGGGGCTCGTGCGCGGCCGCGACGGGCTCGAGGTCTACGTGATGTGCGAGATCCCCTCCAACGTCATCGAGCTTCCCGCCTTCGCCCGACGCTTCGACGGCTTCTCGATCGGTTCCAACGATCTCACCCAGCTGGTCCTGGGGGTGGATCGCGACAGCGCCCTCGTGGCCGAGGCCTTCGACGAGCGGGATCCGGCCGTGCTGAGCTTCCTGCGCCAGGCGGTCGAGGGTGCGAGGCAAGCCGGTCGGCACATCGGCATCTGCGGCCAGGCTCCTTCCGATCACCCGGAAGTCGCCACCTTCCTCGTCGCGTGCGGGATCGAATCGATCAGCGTCACGCCCGATGTGCTCGTGCGCACGGTCCGGCTCGTGCGCGAGGCCGAGCGGGCCCGAGGGCTCGAGGCGCGCCGGCCGTGAGACGCTTCTACCAGGCCGTCACGGTCGAGGACGGGCCGGGCCCGTTCGCGGTGCTGCTCGACGGCAAGCCGGTGCGGACCCCGGCCCGGGCGGCGCTGCGCCTGCCGACCCGGGGGTTGGCGGAGGCGGTCGCCGGGGAATGGGCCGCGCAGGGGCGGACGATCGATCCGTTCACGATGCCGCTCACCCGGCTCGCGACCACGGCCATCGACCTCATGCCGGCGCGGCGCGCGGACGCGATCGCCGAGCTCGTGGAGTATGCCGGGACCGATCTGCTCTGCTATCGCGTACCGAGTCCGGCCGATCTCGCGGCCCGTCAGCAGGAGCGCTGGCAGCCCTGGCTCGATTGGGCGGCGAGCCGGTTCGGGGCCCCGCTCACCGTGACCCGCGCTCTCGACCCGGCGCCGCAGGCGGAGGCGAGCCTGCGCGCCCTGGAGCGGGTGGTCGCGGCCGTGGCCGATTGGCCGCTCGTGGGCCTGCACGCGGCGACCCGAGCGACCGGTTCGCTGGTACTGGGCCTGGCTCTGCTCGAAGGTCGGCTCGACGCCGAGACCGCCTTCATGCTCGCTCAGCTCGACGAGCTCTACGAGATCGAGCGGTGGGGCGAGGAGCGCGAGCAACAGCGCCGCCACGCCGCGCTACGGCGCGAGCTCGCCGCCGCCGAGCGGTTCTTGCGCCTGCTGGAGAGCGGACCCGGCGCCTGACCAGTCGAGGAACAGGCCGAAGTGCGCCGGCACTCCGTCCTCGAAGCCGGTCACCTCGGCCTCCAGCCGATAGCCGAGCGGTGCCAACCGATCGACGAAGAAGCGGTAGAAGGCGCGCGGCCGGCCGGTGAGGGTCGCGGCCCAGTCGGGCTCGTGTTGGAGGATCCGCCGACCTCGATCGTCCAGGAGGGCCGCGGGGAAGGTCAGCACCAGGGCCCGGCGCGTACCGTGTCGGGCGGCCTCGGCGGTGTGCGTGAGCTCGACCGGCGCCGTCGAACACCGGGAGCAGGATCTCACCCACCCGCCGGATTTCCCACTCGCGACCACCGCGGCTCGGGACCGCCCGGGACAGGGTCCCACGGCACACCGTGACGAGGGGCCGCTTTGCCGCGCTAACCCGAGCTGCTAGGCCCCGGGCGCACGAAACGGTCACGCAGCGCGGCGGGGGGATCGGACGGTGCAGGAAATCCTGGAGAAGCTCGAACAGAAGCGCGAGGGCGCGCGGCTCGGTGGCGGGCCGCGCCGGATCGCCGCGCAGCACGCCCGCGGCAAGCTCACCGCGCGCGAGCGCATCGAACTCTTGCTCGACCCGGGGTCCTTCGAAGAGACCGACATGTTCGTCGAGCACCGCTGCACGGACTTCGGCATGGCCGAGCAGCACATCCCGGGCGACGGGGTGGTCACCGGCCAGGGCACCGTCGACGGCCGGCTCGTGTTCGTCTTCGCCCAGGACTTCACGGTGTTCGGCGGCTCGCTCTCGGAGGCCCACGCCGAGAAGATCTGCAAGATCATGGACCGGGCCATGAAAGTCGGGGCGCCGGTGATCGGCCTCAACGATTCGGGCGGGGCACGGATCCAGGAGGGCGTGGCCTCGCTGGCCGGCTACGCCGAAGTGTTCCAGCGCAACGTGTTGGCCTCGGGCGTGATCCCGCAGATCTCGGTGATCATGGGGCCTTGCGCCGGCGGGGCGGTCTACAGCCCGGCCATGACCGACTTCATCTTCATGGTCAAGGACAGCTCCTACATGTTCGTGACCGGCCCCGACGTGGTGAAGACGGTCACCAACGAGATCGTCACCGCGGAGGAACTGGGCGGCGCCACCACCCACACCCAGCGCTCCGGCGTGGCCGATCTGGCTTTCGAGAACGACGTCGAGGCCTTGGCCGAGGTGCGCCGGCTCGTGGGCTTCCTGCCGTCCAGCAACCGCGAGAAGCCGCCGGTGCGCCCGACCGACGATCCGCCGGACCGCGAGGAGCCCTCGCTCGACACACTGGTGCCCGACAATCCCAACCGCCCCTACGACATGAAGGAGCTGATTCTCAAGGTCGTGGACGAGGGCGAGTTCTTCGAGATCGCTCCGGAGTTCGCCAAGAACATCATCACCGGCTTCGCACGGATCGAGGGCCGGACGGTGGGCGTGGTCGCCAACCAGCCCATGGTGCTCGCCGGCTGTCTGGACATCGACAGCTCACGCAAGGCGGCCCGGTTCGTGCGGTTCTGCGATTGTTTCGAGATCCCGCTCGTGACCTTCGTCGACGTGCCGGGCTTCCTACCGGGGACCGCCCAGGAATATGGCGGCATCATCAAGCACGGTGCCAAGCTGCTCTACGCCTACGCCGAGGCTACCGTGCCCAAGGTCACGGTCATCACCCGCAAGGCCTATGGCGGCGCCTACGACGTCATGGCCTCCAAGCATCTGCGCGGCGACGTCAACTACGCTTGGCCCACGGCCGAGATCGCGGTGATGGGACCCAAGGGGGCGGTCGAGATCATCTTCCGCTCGGATCTCGGCGATCCGGCCAAGATCGAGCAACGCACCCAGGACTATCGCGAGCGCTTCGCCAACCCGTTCGTGGCCGCGCGGCGCGGCTTCATCGACGACATCATCATGCCGCACGGGACCCGCCGGCGGATCGCCCAGTCGCTGCGTTGGCTGGCCGGCAAGCGGCTGCAGAATCCGTGGAAGAAACACGGGAACATCCCGCTGTGAGCGGATGTTCGGCCGCGGACGGGGCCGAACCGCGCGAGCGGCCGCGGAGCAGCCCGCGGTAGAGCCGCCAGTTGGCGCGCACCGCGAGCGCCAGGAGATCCACCGACCGACGCTGCAGGGGGGTACGCAACAGCCCGGGGGCGATCGGCAGCGGGCCGTCGGCCAACAGCTCGTGATCGGGGACGAGTCGGTGGGCCTGGATCCACCGCCGCCGGGCGAGGACCGCCCGTCGGTTGGCCCAGAGCCAGCGCCAGGCCCGGAGCCAGGCCGAGCTCCAGCCCCTTCGGATGGAAAGCAGGAGGCTCGCCGCCTCGTAGGCCAGAAGAGCGGGTGCCAGAGCCAGGATCGTGCCGGCCGCGTAATGGGTGGCGAGGATCCGCAAGCGGTTGCGCATCAACAAATAGGCCCGCTCGCGTGGGTACGGCCCGTTGCCGCGAAAGGCGAGGGCACTACCGGGGCCGCGATCGTGGAAGGCGACGGCGGCCGGCTCGCACAGGATGCGAAAGCCGAACAGACGCCAGCGCAAGGACAGCTCGAGGTCTTCCAAATAAAAGAATAAGCTCTCGTCGAAGCCGCCGGCGACCTCGATCACCCGCCGCTCGACCAGCAGGCACCCGGAAGGCGCGGCGTCGAGATAGGCGGGTGTGTGCGTGCCGATCGCTGCGAGCGGCGTGAAGCCGTGCCGCAGCACGAGCGTGCCCACCACGTGCGGTGCGCCGCCGTCGCACTGGACCATCGCCCGCTCGGGATGAAGCCGGATCCGCGGCACGACGATCTCGGCCGGCAGGCGCGCCTTGGCGGCCAGCATGCGTTCGAGCGCGTCGGGCTCGAGATAGAGGTCGTGGTCGACCCACAGCACGAGCTCGCCCCGCGCCGCCCGAGCGCCACGATTGCGCGCCACGCACGGGCCTTCGTTGCGCGGCAGGGCGATCGTGCGGACCTCGGGGAAGGTCGCCCGGACCCGCTCCGGCGTGCCGTCGGTCGAGCCGCTGTCGACGAGGAGGATCTCGGCCAGCGGCACGGTCTGCCGGCGAAGCGCGCCGAGGCAGCCGAGCACCCGCTCTCCACCCTGATGGCTCACCACCACGGCGCTGACCGACGGCATCGGCGCCCCCGCCCCGTGCCCGCCTCGATCGTTCACGCTAGCGCAGGAGGCGGACGCGGTCTTCCGGCGATCTGCGCGAATGCAAGGGCCGTTCGTGCAGCTTTCGGGCGATCGGTCGGGTGCGGGCGCCCGAATGCCGGGCGGGAAGGCGGGCCAGCCGTCCGGCGGGCGAGGAGGTCGCGGGCGGCTGGCGCTCCTGCCGCAGCGATGCTAGGGCAGCCGCGTCCCGCGTTCCGAGGCCTTCGATGTTCGAGACGATCCTGATCGCCAATCGCGGCGAGATCGCCTGTCGCATCATCAAGACCTGCCGCAAGCTCGGCATCCGCACCGTGGCCGTGTACTCGGATGCCGACGCCGACGCCTTGCACGTGGCGATGGCCGACGAGGCGGTGCGGCTCGGCCCGCCGCCGGCCGCGCAGAGTTATCTGAACATCGAGGCGATCGTGGAGGCCTGTCGCAAGACCGGCGCCCAGGCGGTCCACCCGGGCTACGGCTTCTTGTCCGAACGGGCGGCCTTCGCCCGCGCGCTCGAGGCGGCCGGGATCACCTTCATCGGGCCGCCGGCTGCGGCCATCGAGGCCATGGGCGACAAGATCGAAAGCAAGCGGCTGGCCCGGGCGGCCGGTGTCTCGACCGTGCCCGGCACGCTGGAATCGGTCGCCGATCCCGACGAGGCTCGTCGCGTCGCGCAGGCGATCGGCTATCCCGTCATGATCAAGGCCTCGGCCGGGGGTGGCGGCAAGGGCATGCGGATCGCTCGCGACGAACGCGAGCTGTTGGAAGGCTTGGCGCGCGCCCGCTCCGAGGCGCGCTCCTCCTTCGGCGACGATCGGGTGTTCCTCGAGCGCTTCGTCGAGCAGCCGCGGCACATCGAGATCCAGGTGCTGGGCGACCGCCACGGCAACATCGTGCATTTGGGCGAGCGCGAATGCTCGATCCAACGGCGCCACCAGAAGGTGATCGAAGAGGCGCCGTCTCCGTTCCTCGACAAGGCCACCCGGCGGGCGATGGGCGAACAGGCGGTGGCCCTCGCCCGCGCGGTCGGTTACCTCAGCGCCGGGACGGTCGAGTTCATCGTCGATCCGCAGCGCAACTTCTACTTCCTCGAGATGAACACCCGGCTCCAGGTCGAGCATCCGGTGACCGAGCTCGTCACCGGGCTCGACCTGGTCGAGCTCATGATCCGGGTGGCCGCCGGCGAGCCGCTGCCGTTCCGCCAGGAGGAGGTGCGGCTCGAAGGCTGGGCGATCGAGGCCCGGGTCTACGCCGAGGATCCGGCCCGCGGCTTCTTGCCCTCGGTGGGGCGGCTCGTGCGCTACCGCGAGCCCACCGGCAAGGAGATCCGGGTCGACAGCGGCGTGTACGAGGGCCGCGAGGTCTCGATCCACTACGACCCGATGATCGCCAAGCTGTGCGCCCGCGGCCCCGACCGTCGGGCGGCGATCGCCGTGGCCCGCGAAGCGATCGATTCGTTCCTCATTCGCGGACCCACGCACAATCTGAGCTTCCTCGCCGCGGTCCTCGCCCATCCGCGCTTCCGGGAGGGCCGGCTGTCGACCGGTTTCATCGCCGAGGAGTTCGGCGAGCGCTTCCGCGGAGCGGAACTCGCGCCCTCGCGCCTCGAGGAGCTCGCCGCCGTGGCCGTGCGGATGCGGCTGGACCGGGCCCGCCGCGACGCCCGTGCCTCGGGCAAGCTGCCGGGCTGGCGCTACCGTCCGACCACCGACTGGGTGGTCCAACTCGGTGGGGTCTGCTTCGCCGTGAGCGTCCTCGCCGACGACGAGGAGCTGAGCGTCCTCCAGATCGCCGACCGGCATCTCGAGGTGAGCGCCACCTGGCGGCCCGGCGATCCCGTGGTGCGGGCGCGGGTCACCGGCTCGACCTTCACGCTGCAGGCCGATCCGCTGCCGGAGGGCTGGATCATTCGCCACGGCGGGGCCGAGCTCGAGACGCGCGTGCGCTCCCGGCGGGCGGCCGAGCTCGCCGCGCGGATCCCGGCCAAAGTGCGCGCCGACACCGGCAAGATGTTGCGCTCGCCCATGCCCGGGCTGATCCTTTCGGTGGCGGTGCAGCCGGGGGACGAAGTCAAAGCCGGGCAGGATCTCTGCGTGCTCGAGGCCATGAAGATGGAGAACGTCTTGAAGGCCGAGCAGGACGGGCGGGTCGAGGAGGTCCGGGTGCGACCGCGTGACACCGTAGCCGCCGATCAGGTACTCATCGTCTTCTCGTGAGCCGACCGTCCCGGCCGATGGGTGCGGAGGAGTTCGAGGTCGCCATGTCCGATCCGCTCGCGACGTCGTGGCGTGCCCGGTTGCGTGCGCTCGTCGAGACCAAGCGATTCGAGCGGCTCGTGGTCGCAGTGATCGTCGTCAACGCGATCACCCTCGGCCTCGAGACCTCGCAGAGCGCCATGGCCGTGGCCGGCCCGCTGCTCGTGGCGATCGATCGATTGGCGCTGGCGTTCTTCTGCGTCGAGCTCGCGATCCGGATGGTGGCCTATGGGCTGCCGTTCTTCCGTGGCCCCTGGAACCTGTTCGACTTCGCGATCGTCGGCATCTCGCTGGTCCCGGCGAGCGAGGGTCTGCAGGTCCTGCGATCGTTTCGCATCCTGCGCGCGCTGCGGCTCCTCTCGGTGGTGCCGGAGATGCGCCGCGTGGTCCACGCGCTGTTGCAGGCGATCCCGGGCATGGGTTCGGTTCTGGCATTGTTGGCTCTGGTTTTCTACGTGTTCGCGGTGATCGCCACCAAGCTGTTCGGGCCCAGCTTTCCGGAGTGGTTCGGCACGGTCGGCGCCTCGCTCTACACGCTCTTCCAGATCATGACGCTCGAGAGCTGGTCGATGGGAATCGTCCGGCCGGTCATGGAGCAATACGGCCTCGCCTGGCTGTTCTTCATCACCTTCATCCTGATCACGACGTTCGCCGTTCTCAATCTGTTCATCGCCATCATCGTCAACGCCATGCAGAAGGTCCACGAGGCCGAAGGACTGGGCGAGACCATGAAGGCCGAGCATGCCGAGGTGATGGCCCAACTCCAGGCCCTGCGCGCCGAGCTGGCCGAGCTCAAGCGCCTGACGGCGCAAGCCCGCGCCGACGGGCTGGCCCCGGCGGGCCGAGCCGGCTAGCCTCGCCCTCCAGACCGAGACACCCCTGCGGGTCCGCCCGGTGCCGACCATCGCCACCTTCAACGTCAACTCGATCAACGCCCGCCTGCCCAATCTGCTCGCCTGGCTCGAGGCGGTGCGGCCCGAGATCGCCTGCCTGCAGGAGATCAAGTGCCTCGATGCGGCCTTCCCACGCGAGCCGCTCGAGGATCTGGGCTACAACGTCGCGGTCTTCGGCCAGAAGAGCTACAACGGCGTGGCGATCCTGGCCCGCTTCCGGCTCGAGGAGGTGAGCCGCGGCCTGCCGGGTGATCCCGCCGACGACCAGGCGCGCTATCTCGAAGCGGTGGCGGGCGGGATCCGGGTCGCCTCGATCTACGCGCCCAACGGCAATCCCGTGGGGTCCGACAAGTTCGCCTACAAGCTCACCTGGCTCGAACGGCTGCGCGCGCATGCGGCCACCCTCCTCGAGCTCGACGAGCCCGTGGTCCTGGCCGGCGACTTCAACGTGATCCCCGAGCCGATCGACTGCCACGATCCCGCCGCGTGGGCGGAGGACGCTTTGTTCCGGCCGGAGAGCCGGCGCGCGTTTCGAGCCCTCCTCCACCAGGGCTGGACCGACGCGTTCCGGGCGCTTCATCCCGACGAGCGCGGTGCCTACACCTTCTGGGACTATCAGGGCGGGGCGTTCCAGCTCGACCACGGGATCCGCATCGACCATCTCCTGCTCTCGCCGCACGCCGCCGACCGGCTCCAGCGAGCGTGGATCGACAAGGAGCCGCGCCGCCGGCCCAAGGCCTCGGATCACACGCCGGTCCTGTGCACGCTGCGCGATGGCTGAGCCGACCGAGCCGTCGGGCCCACCGCTCGAGCCGGCCCGGGAAGGGGAAGAGGAGCTCGTCACCTTCTCGGCCGGGCGATTCGTGAGCGCCGCGCCGCCATCCTGGTATCTGGCGGCCGTGGTGGCGGCCGATCGCGGCGGCGTACCCTGGCCACAGGCGCTGGCCGATGCCACGGGGTGCAGCGAGCCGCGGATCCTGCCACTGGAGCCCGACGAGGAGGCCGATCTCTCGGTGTGGTGTTGGCTCACACCCGAGGGCGGGCGCTACGTCGAGATCGTCGATGCGACCGCCTGCCAGCTCGCGGTCTACGTCCCCGATCCGGCCGACTGGCCCACCTTCTGGGCCGATTGGGTGGTCCCGGCGCTGCAGCTGCAGCTCCTGGCCGCCTTGCGCCGGACGCTGGCCGGGAACGCGCGCGGCCGCGCGCGGCGCCGCCGGCGCGCCGGCTAGCCCAGGACCGTGTCGAGCAGCATCATCACCACGAAGCCCACGAGGAGACCCAGGCTGTTGACCCCGTCGGGCCCCTCGCGGTTGATCTCCGGGATGACTTCCTCGCTGATCACGAACAGCATCGCCCCCGCGGCGAAGGCCATGGCCCAGGGCAGGAAGGCGGCCGACAGGCCCACCATGCCCACCCCCAGAAGGCCACCGACCGGTTCGACCAGACCCGAGAGCAGGCCCACGAGGAAGGCCCGGCGCGGCGGATCGCCCGCGGCCCGTGCGGCGAGCGCCACCGCCAGCCCCTCGGGCATGTTCTGCAGACCGATCGCGGTGGCGAGCGTGATCCCGTGGCCGACGTCTCCGGAGCCGAAGCCCACCCCCACGGCCAGACCCTCGGGGAAATTGTGCAGCGTGATGGCGAGGACGAACAGCAGCACCCGGGCCCGGCCGGCGACGTCGCTCCCGTAGGGCCCGGAGCCCAGCTGATGGCGCTCCAACCAGCGGCCGATCGCGATCAGCGCCACCCCACCGGCCAGGATGCCGAGTCCCATGACGAGCGCCGCCGACAGGCGCCCGTGGCCACGCGCGGCGGCCGCCTCCAGACCGGGGACGATCAGCGAGAAGGCGGTGGCCGCCAGCATCACCCCGGCCCCGAAGCCGAGCAGCACGTTCTCGAGCTGGCGGGTCACCCGCACCGCGAAGAGGACCGGCAGTGCCCCGAGCCCGGTCATCAGACCGGCCAGCGTGCTCCCCGCCAGACCGAGCCAGATCGGATCCATGGCACCTCCGTGTCGGCCGCCGGCTTGCGCGGCACCGGGTCGCCTGTCTAGGGTCCCTCGGGTGAGGGACGGTGCAGCGATGCGCGCGACGATCCGTTGGTGGGCCCGGGGGAGCGTCCTCGTGCTGTTGGCCTTCCCGGCATGCGGGCCGGTCACCGGCGGGCGGCTGTTGGCGGACGAACGGGTGCTGCGGGCGATCCGGCTGCACTACGACGCCCACGCGCGGGAGCGGGTGGACTGTGGCGAGCCGTTCATGACCCGGATCCGTAGCGGCCGGGTGGTCGACGATGCGATCTTCGGCGGCAGCACGCGGGTGGCGATCGACTACGATTGGGAAGCCCCCGCGGTCACGCCGGACGGCCTGCACTGCAGCGGACAGGGACGGCGGATCTTCGCGGTGATGCGCACGAGCAACGGACCGGTCGTGACGGCGATGAGCGGGCCCGGCCGCTAGCTCCACGGGCCCTTCATCGGCTTCGGCCCGGATCCGCGCGGCTCAGCCGGCGGGTGCCGGGCGGGCCAGCGGCAGCCGCCGCTCGAGGACGAGGGCGCCCGTCGTCACCAGCAGCAAGCTCGTCATCATCGGCACCGCGGTGCGATCGTAGGCGGCGCTCACGAGGAGGCCCACGAGGGCCGCGAACAGGAGCTGGAGGAACCCGAGCAGCGCCGAAGCCAGGCCGGCCTTGTGTGGATAGGGGCCGATCGCGAGCGCCATGGCCGTGGGCAAGGTGAAGCCGGCGCCGACCATGAACAGGAACATGGGGGCCACCACGGCCGGCCAGGACGGCGGTGCCGCGAGGGCGAGGGCGAGGCCCACCAGGCCGCCACCCGCGGCCAGGCGGGTTCCGAGGGACAACAGCCCGCCCAGTCCGAGGCGGCGGTTCAGCCGGCCGGCGGCGAAGGTGCCGCCCATCCACCCCGCCACCCCGGCGGCGAAACACAGCCCGTACTGGTCGGGCCGCAGCCCCACGGCATCGATCAGCACGTGCGGGCTGCCGGAGATGAAGGTGAAGATGCCGGCATACCCCAGGGCGGCCACCGCCACCCGCGCCAGATAGAGTTGATCGGCGAAGAGCGCGCGGTAATCGGCGAGCAGCACCCGAGGCTCCAGGGCCCGCGGGTTCTTGTGCCGATTGGTCTCGGGAACGGCCAGGAGGACGCCGGTGAAGGCCAGGGCACCGAACAGCGCGAGCGCGGCGAAGGTCGACCGCCAGCCGAACCTCGAGGTGAGCCAGCCGCCCAGGATCGGCCCCAGGATCGGCGCGAGGGCCATGGCGGTGCCGAGATAGGCGAGCACTTTGGCCGCCTCGGCCGGAGGGTAGAGGTCGCGGACCACGGCGCGACCCAGCACCACCCCCGAGCAGGCCGCCACCGCCTGGACGATACGGGCCCCCACGAGCGCCTCGATCGAGGGCGCGAGCAGGCAGGCCAGGCTCGCCGCCACGTAGAGGCCGGTGCCCACGAGCAGCGGTGGCCGGCGGCCGATCCGGTCGGAGATGGGCCCCCAGGCGAGCTGCGCCACACCGAAGCCGACCAGGAACAGCGAGAGGGTGAGCTGGACCGCCTCGATGCTCGCCCGCAGATCGGCGCCGATCGCCGGCAGGGCGGGAAGATAGAGGTCGGTGGAGATCGCCTGGAAGGCGACGAGCGCCGGCAGGACCAGGAGAAGCGCGCGCGGGGTGCGACGCCAAGGCTCGGTCGGCGGCTCGGCCATGGCCGCGGCTCTAGCAGCCGGACCCGGGGTCTCCAAGCCGGTTCGCGCGCCTTGTCGCGGCGGATCGCGGCGGCTAGCGTCGGTTCGGTCGAGCAACGGGAGGTCGCCATGAGGATCGGATCGAGGGGGTTGCGCGGGCTCGCGATCGGCGCGGTGTTGCTCGCCGGGACGAGCCTCGCGAGCGCGCAGACGCTCAAGGTGGTGCCGCAGGCCGATCTCAAGAATCTCGATCCGATCTGGACGACGGCGGCGATCACCCAGAACCACGGCAACATGATCTACGACACGCTCTACGCGCTCGACGGGAAGCTCGAGCCGCAGCCGCAAATGATCGAGCGCCACAAGGTGAGCGACGACGGGCTCACCTGGACCTTCACCTTGCGCGAAGGGTTGCTGTTCCACGACGGGACGCCGGTCGAGGCCAAGGACGCGGTGGCCTCGTTGAAGCGCTGGAGCGTCAAGCGGGCCGGTGGTCAGGCGCTGATGGCGCGGACCGAATCGATCACCGTCAAGGACCCGCGGACCTTCGAGATCAAGCTCACCGGCAAGTTCGGCCCGATGCTCTCGGTGCTGGCCGATCCGTCCTTGCCGACCTTCGTGATGCGTGAGCAGGATGCGCTCACCGACCCCAACACCCAGGTGACCGAGACGATCGGCTCGGGGCCGTTCATCTTCGTCAAGGAGGAGTGGAAGCCGGGCGACACGGTCGTCTACAAGAAGAACCCGGCTTACGTGCCCAGGAACGAGCCGTCCTCGGGCTTCGCCGGCGGCAAAGTGGTCAAGGTCGAGCGGGTCGAGTGGAAATACATCCCCGACACCAACACCGCGACCCAGGCTCTGATCGCCGGTGAGGTCGACGTCTACGAGATCCCGCCCATGGATCTTTTGCCGATGCTCGAGGCCGACCCGAACATCGTGGTCAAGGTCCTCGATCCGCTCGGCAAGATGGGGCACATCCGGCCCAACAATCTGCACCCGCCGTTCAACGATCCACGGGCCCGGGCGGCGCTGCAGCTCCTGGTCGACCAGCGGGAGTTCCTGGCCGCACAGGTCGGCAACCCCAAATACGAGAAGGTCTGCTACGCGATCTTCATGTGTGACGCACCCTTCACCACGCTGGCCCACGCCGAGCCGTGGATGAAGCAGGACAAGGCGCGGGCCAAGCAGCTGCTCGCCGAAGCCGGCTACAACTTCAAGGACCCGATCGTCGTCCTCGTGCCGACCGATCAGCAGATCATCATGAACAACGTGCTCGTGATGATCGGTCTGCTCAAGGAGATCGGCGTGAACGTCGACGCTCAGTCGATGGACTGGTCGACCTTGACCTCGCGCCGGACCAAGATGGAGGACCCCAACAAGGAGCCCAAGGTCGGCTGGCACATCTTCCCGACCTGGTGGACCGGCATCCCGATGTCGAGCCCGATCACCAACGCGCCCCTGGTCGCCACGGGTGATTCCAAGACCGCCTGGTTCGGCTGGCCCAAGGACGAGGAGATCGAGCGGTTGCGTGCCGCCTTCCTCGAGGCCGAGGGGAAGGAGGAGCAGATGAAGATCATCGAGGCGCTGCAGAAGCGCTATTACGAGACCTTCCCCTACATCAACACGGGCCAGTTCGTCACACCCGTGGCCTGGCGCAAATCCATCCAGGGCGTGCCCGACGCCCTCCTGTTCGTGGCCTGGAACGTCGAGAAGAAGTGAGCGGGCCGTGGTGCCGGTCGGTCAATCACCGACCGGCACCGGTGCCCAGAGTACCTGTTCGATCCGCTCGGCCCCACAAGCGAGCATCACGAGCCGATCGAAGCCGAGCGCGATGCCCGCGCACTCGGGTAGCAGTGCCAGGGCCGCCAAGAACTCCTCGTCGATCGGGTGGCGCTCGCCGTAGAGCCGCTCCTTGAGCGCCATCGCGTCCTCGAAACGGCGCCGCTGCTCGATCGGGTCGGTGAGCTCGCCGAAGGCGTTGGCGAGCTCCACACCACAAACGTAGAGCTCGAACCGCTCGGCTGTGCGCGGCTCGGCGGCCGAACGGCGCGCCAGCGCCGCCTCGGGCAGCGGATAGGCGTCGAGGATCGTGGCCCGGCCGTGCCCCAGATGCGGCTCGATCCGGCTCGTGAGCACCCGCGAGAAAAGGTCGGACCAGCTGTCGTCGGGCGCCACGCGCACACCCACCGCCGCCACCCGCGCCGCCAGGCCGTCGCGGTCGACCGAACCGTCGGCGGCCACCGTGGCGAGGATGTCGATGCCGGCGAAGCGTTCGAAGGCCTCGGCCACCGTGAGGCGCTCGGGCGGCTCGAACGGGTCGACCGTGACGCCGCGGAAGGTGAAGACCCGGGTCCCCGCCGCCTCGGCGACGGTGGCAAGCAGGGCTGCGCAATCCTCCACGAGCGCGGTATAGGGCTCACCCGCCCGGTACCATTCGATCATCGTGAACTCGGGGTGGTGCAGCGGCCCCGACTCGCGGTCGCGGAAGACGTGGCCGATCGCCACGATCCGCCGCTCGCCCGCGGCCAGGAGCTTCTTGCAGGCGAACTCCGGGGACGTGTGCAGCCACAGCGAGCGCGCCGGTCGCCCGGCCGGATCGTGCAGCACGCAGCGCAGCCCGTGCAGGTGCGGCTCGTTGCCGGGGGATGCCTGCAAGCAGCAGGGATCGACCTCGAGGAAGCCGCGCTCGTCGAAGAAGGCGCGGACCGCGCGCAGGATCCGCGCCCGGGCCAACAGGAACGGCCGCCGGTCGGCGTGCCGATCGGGATGCCACCAGGGGCGGCCGGTGCTCATCGCTCGGCCCACCACCCGGGCGCGCGCAGCGTGGACTGGACCGCGCCGCGCGCAGCGGCTAAGAGCCCCGGCCGGAATGCCGCGGCGCGGCGAAGGAGCGTCATGCCCAAGGTCATCGCGAGCTCGCTTCGGAAGGGCAACGCCGTCGAGATCGACGGCAAGCTCTACGTGGTCCTGACCGCGCAGAACATCCATCCCGGCAAGGGCACACCGGTCACGCAGCTGGAGCTGCGGCGGATCAGCGACGGGGTCAAGGTCGCCGAACGCTACCGGACCACCGAGATGGTCGAGCGCGTCTTCCTGGACGAGCGCGAATACACCTATCTCTACGAGGACGCCGAGGGGTACCACTTCCTCAACCCCGAGACCTACGAACAGATCACGGTGCCCAAGGACGTGATGGGGGAGCAGGCGGTCTATCTGACCGACGGGATGACGGTGACCATCACCACCCACGAGGGGGTGCCGATCGCCGTGACCCTGCCGCCGCGCGTGGTCCTCGAGGTGGTCGAGACCGAGCCGGTCACCAAGGGCCAGACCGCCGCCGCTTCCTACAAGCCGGCCAAGCTCTCCAACGGGGTGATGACCTCGGTCCCGCCGCACGTGACCGTGGGCACGCGCATCGTCGTCTCGACCGAGGACGGCTCGTACATCGAGCGCGCCAAGGACTGAGCGTCGCGCCCGTGGCGGGTCGATGGACCGCGCCCGCGGGCTCTGCTAACCGCTGCGGCGGCGCAACGAGGGATCCCGCCGCGTGAGCCGCGCGCTTCATCTCTTCAACAGCCTGACCCGTCGCAAGGAGCCGTTCGAGCCGCTCGATCCGCACCGGGTGCGGCTCTATGTGTGCGGGCCCACGGTCTATCAGCGCATCCACGTGGGCAACGCCCGCCCGCTCGTGGTCTTCGACCTGCTCTTCCGGTTGCTGCGGCGCCGCTTCGGTGCCGAGCACGTGGTCTACGTGCGCAACATCACCGACATCGACGACAAGATCATCGATCAGGCGCGCAAGAACGGCGAGCCGATCGAGGCGCTCACCGAGCGCACGATCCGCGACTTCCACGCCGACGCGCAGGCCCTCGGCTGCCTGCCGCCGACCCACGAGCCCAGGGCCACGGCGCACCTGCCCGAGATGATCGCGTTGATCGAGACCCTGCTCGCCAAGGGCCACGCCTACGTGGAGGAGGGGCACGTGCTCTTCCACGTGCCCTCGATGCCGACATATGGCCGTCTTTCGCGCCGCGACCGGGAGGAGCAGGTGGCGGGTGCCCGGGTCGAGGTGGCACCCTACAAGAAGGATCCGGCCGACTTCGTGCTCTGGAAACCTTCGACCCCGGACCAGCCGGGATGGGAGAGCCCCTGGGGACGCGGCCGGCCGGGCTGGCACATCGAATGTTCGGCCATGGCCGAGCGCTATCTGGGCCCTCTGCCGTTCGACATCCACGCCGGCGGCCAGGATCTGATCTTCCCGCACCACGAGAACGAGATCGCCCAATCCTGCTGCGCCCGCGGCGTCGAGCTCATGGCCCGGTTCTGGCTGCACAACGGCTTCGTGCAGATGGCCGGCGAGAAGATGGCCAAGTCGATCGGCAACGTGGTGCGGGTGGCCGAGGTCCTGGAGCGGTTCCCCGGCGAGGCGGTGCGGCTGTGGCTGCTCTCCGCCCAGTACCGCCAGCCGCTCGACTGCACGGAGGAGGCGCTCGGCGAGGCGCGCGAGGCGCTGCGCCGCTGGTATCGGGTGCTGGCCGACAACCGGATCGGGCCGTCGGACCCCGGTGAGGAGGATGGAGCGGTGGCCGAGGCACTCGCAGACGATCTGGCCACACCGGCGGCGATCGCCGTGCTCCACGGGTTGGCGACCCGGGCCAACAAGGCCGCTACCGCCGGCGAGCGCGAGGCCTGGGCCCGCAGGCTCAAGGGTGAGGCGGCGCTCCTGGGCCTGCTCGGCGCCGATCCCGAAACCTGGCTCAAGGGGGCCACCCCGACCGCGGCACTTTCGGATGCCGAGGTCGAGGAGCGGCTGGCGCGCCGCCGGGCGGCCCGGCTCGTCCGTGACTTCGCCACGGCCGACGCGCTTCGAGCCGAACTCGAGGCGGCCGGCATCGTGATCAAGGATCGCCCCGACGGGCGGACCGATTGGGAGCGGCGCTGAGCAGGCGGGGCGGACGATGGCGGGTGAGCGGATCTACCTCTACGACACCACGCTGCGCGACGGCGCGCAGACCCAAGGGGTCGCCTTCTCGCCGGCCGACAAACGGCGCATCGCCCTCCAGCTCGACCGGTTGGGGGTGGATTGGATCGAGGGCGGCTGGCCCGGTGCGAACCCCACCGACGAGCGGTTCTTCGCCGATCCGCCACCGCTCGCTCGGGCTCGACTGGCGGCCTTCGGGATGACCCGGCGAGCCGGCCGCAGCGCCGCCAACGATCCGGGGCTGGTGACGGTGCTGGCGGCCGGTGCGCCCACCATCACCCTCGTGGGCAAGGCCTCGGTGCGCCAGGTCGAGCGGGCGCTGGGTGTGACCCGCGAGGAGAATCTGGCGATGATCGCCGATTCGATCCGCGCCGCCGCGGCGCGGGCGAGCGAGGTGATGTTCGACGCCGAGCATTTCTTCGACGGCTATCGAGAGGATCCGGGCTACGCGCTGGCCGCGCTCGAGGCGGCCGCGCAGGCCGGGGCGCGCTGGCTCGTCCTGTGCGACACCAACGGGGGCACGCTGCCGCACGAGGTGAGCCGGATCTGCGAGCGGGTGCTCGCCCGCTTCCCGGGCGAGCGGCTCGGCATCCACGCCCACGACGACACCGGCAACGCGATCGCCAACAGTCTGGCCGCGGTGCTGGCCGGCGTCCGGCAGATCCAGGGGACCTTGAACGGCCTGGGTGAGCGCTGCGGCAACGCCGATCTCGTGACCCTCCTGCCCACGCTCGTGCTCAAATTGGGCTTTCGGACCGGGGTGTCGGAGGAGGGGCTGCGCGGGCTCACCCAGCTCTCGCGGACCTTCGACGAGGCCCTCAACCGCACCCCCGATCGCCACCGGCCCTACGTGGGGGCCGCCGCCTTCGCCCACAAAGCCGGCCTGCACGCCTCGGCCGTGCTGCGCGATCCCTCGCTCTACGAGCACATCGACCCGGCGCTCGTGGGCAACGATCGCGACATCCTGGTCTCCGATCAGGCGGGCCGCGCCAATCTCCTGGCCCGGCTGCGGGCGATGGGGCTCCTGGTCGAGCCCGACGCCGAGCAGACCGGTGCTCTCCTGGCCGAGCTCAAGGCGCGCGAGGCTCAGGGTTTCGCCTACGAGGGGGCGCCCGCGTCCTTCGAGCTGTTGGTCCGTCGCCGGCTGGACGGAGTGCCCGACTTCTTCGAGCTCCTGTCCTTCCGGGTGATCGACGAACGGCGCCGCAACGCCAAGGGCGAGCTCGTGACGCTCTCGGAAGCGACCACCAAGGTGCGGATCGGCGAGCACCGCTTCTTCACCGTGGCCGAGGGCAACGGACCCGTGAACGCGCTCGATTCGGCGCTGCGCCAGGCGCTCTCGCCGGTCTACCCGTCGCTCGGCCACATGCAGCTTGTCGATTACAAGGTGCGGATCCTCACCCCGGAGCGGGGAACGGCCGCGGTGACCCGGGTGATGATCGAGAGCGCTGACGACGAAGGCCGCGTCTGGCAGACCGTGGGTGTATCCGGCAACATCATCGACGCCTCTTACATGGCGCTGCACGACGCGATCACCTGGAAGCTTCTGGTCGACGGAGCCACCCCGCCGGACCGGAGCCGAGAGCCGATCGGCGCGGTCGCACGGTGAGCGGGGAAGTGGTGATCGTCCTCGCCCGGCCGCAGCTGGGCGAGAACATCGGTGCAGCGGCTCGAGCGATGCGCAATTTCGGCCTGCGAGCCCTGCGCCTGGTGGCGCCCGAATGCGGCTGGCCGTCGGCCAAGGCGGTGGTGGCGGCCTCCGGCGCCCACGACGTGCTGGGTGCGGCCACCGTCCACGGCACGGTGGCCGAAGCGGTGGCCGATCTCCAGCATCTCTTCGCCACGACCGCGCGGACGCGCGAACTGAAGCTGCCGGTGCTCACCGCCGAGGCGGCGGCAGCGGAGGCGCAGCGCCTCGTCGCGGCTGGCCGACGGGTGGGATTCCTGTTCGGCCCGGAGCGGACCGGGCTCGAGAACGAGGATCTGCGCACCGCCGATGCGCTGGTCACGATCCCCACCGATCCGGACTTCGCCTCGTTGAACCTCGCCCAGTCGGTGGTGATCCTGGCCTACGAATGGCGGCGGGCGGGCCGGCGGCCGGCCCCGGTCCTCGACCCGACGGCGGCCGAACCCCCGGCCAGCAAGGCCGAACTCGCAGGCCTGCTCGATCACCTCTTGCGCGAGCTCGACGCGGTCGACTTCTTCAAGAGCCCGGACCGGCGGGCGAGCTTGGGCGCGGCGATCGAGGTGATGTTCGCCCGCCGCGGGCCGACCCGCAGCGAGGTCCACCTGTTGCGTGGGATCGTCAAGGAGCTCGCGCACGGCCGGCGGCGGGGTTTGACAGAACCCGGACCTTCGCTATAAGCGGCGGGGTCGCGATCACCCCGATCGCGCAGGGATCGTCGTACCCTTCGCAACGAGGCCCGATGAGCAAGCGCGTCGCCGCCAAGACCAAGATTTGCCGCCGGCTGGGTGTCAATCTGTGGGGCCGGAGCAAGGACCCGCTCGCCCGGCGCAACTACGGGCCCGGTCAGCACGGCCAGAAGCGGCGCAAGCTGTCCAACTACGCGCTGCAGCTGATGGCCAAGCAGAAGCTCAAGGGTTATTACGGCGACGTCGGCGAGCGGCAGTTCCGTCGCTTCTACGAGATGGCCGAGCGGATGCGCGGGGACACCGCGGAGAACCTGATCGGTCTGCTCGAACGGCGGCTCGACATGGTCTGCTATCGGCTCAACTTCGTGCCGACCATCTTCGCCGCCCGCCAGCTGGTCAATCATGGCCACGTCCGGGTGAACGGCAAGCGCGTCAACATTCCCTCCTACCTGGTCGAGGAGGGCGACGTCATCGAGCTCACCGAACGGGCCAAGACCATTCCCATGGTCATCGAGACGCAACAACGACCCGAGCGCGACGTACCGGACTACCTGCAGCTCGATCCCAAGGAGCTCAAGGGCACCTTCCTGCGCGTTCCAAAGTTGGCCGACGTGCCCTATCCCGTGCAGATGGAGCCCAACCTGGTCATCGAGTTCTACTCGCGCTGACGCGGCCGCACCGGCGGCGGTCGCCTGCGACCGTGCGCCCCGGCGGCCCGGCTTGAAACGCGTCCGCCGTCGCCGACCTTCGAGGTCGGGTGAGGCGTGCCGATCGAGCCGGGCCGACACATGGACGAGATCCTCCTCGCACACGAGCCTCTGGTCCGCACCGCGGCCTTTCTGTTCGTGCTCGCGGTGATGGCCCTGGCCGAGGTCGCCTCGCCGCGCCGGCGGCGCGAGATTCCGCGCCTGTTGCGCTGGACCAACAATCTGGCGCTCGTGGTGGTGGACACCGCGATCCTGCGACTCGTCTTCCCGGTGCTGGCGGTCGGCGCGGCGGTGATCGCCCGCGACCACGGCTTCGGCCTCTTCAACATGGTGGCCGTGCCCGGTTGGCTCGCCGTGCCGGCGACGATCGTCCTGCTCGATCTCGTGATCTATCTCCAGCACGTCCTGTTCCACGCCGTGCCGGGTCTGTGGCGACTGCACCGGGTGCACCATGCCGATCTCGAGATCGACGTCACCACGGGACTGCGCTTCCACCCGATCGAGATCCTGCTCTCGATGGCCATCAAGCTCGCCGCGGTCGCGGCGCTGGGCGCGCCGCCCGTAGCCGTGCTGCTGTTCGAGGTCATCTTGAACGGCATGGCGATGTTCAACCACAGCAACGTGCGGCTGCCGGAGCGCGTCGATCGCGTCTTGCGGTGGCTGATCGTCACGCCGGACATGCACCGGGTCCACCATTCGATCCTGCCGGTCGAGACCAACAGCAATTTCGGCTTCAACCTGTCGCTGTGGGATCGGTTGTTGGGCACCTACCGGCCGCAGCCGGCCGCCGGCCACGAGGGCATGACGATCGGCATCGAGCTGTTCCGCGACCGGCGCGAGCTGTGGCTCGATCGGCTGCTCACCCAGCCGTTCCGGGGGCCGGCCTCGGGGCACGCGTTGGAGCCGCCCACGCCGTTCGCGCCCGAGCCGAACCGAGCGGGCCCACCAGACAGCTCGCATTCCCCCCGCTGAACTCGTCGACGAGTGGTCGCGGGTCGCCCGCCCGCCACAACAACGCCTCGAGCCGCGCGGTCTCCGGCCGATCGGGGAAGCGGGCGCGGTAGAACTCGACCCAGGCCATGTAGTGACGGCCGTGCCCGCGCCGCTCGAGGAAGGAGAGATCCTGCCGGCGCCAGTCGGGCGAGGGCCCCGGATTGCGGTTCGCCGCGGCGTAGCGGGCGACCCGGGCGGGCTCGTCGATCGCATCCAGAAGGAACCGGATCGCCGCGTGCAGGCTGCGGCCGTCGATCTCGAGGGCGTACAGATCGTGGCCCTGGAGCGCCGCCAGCTCGGCGATCGTGACCAGCGAGGCGACCGCCTGGCGCTGGTACCAGAGCGCGCGGGCCCCCCGTGCGGTCTCGAGCGGCAAGCTGCCGTCCGCGCGCATGTCGGCCAGAGCCCGGCGGAACACCGACGGTCCCACGGCGAACGCGGCCGCGTCGCCGACCAGGGCTCCCCAGGCCATGACGGCACTCGCCGCGAGATAGGCGTGGTTGTTGCGCGCGCTCGGCTCGTGCAGCCGCCGGTCCCCGAGCCGGGCGCGGGCGGCCTCGACGAGGCGGGCGAGCCAGGCGTCGATCCGGGCCCGGACCTCGGGCTCGACCTCGGGATGGTCGCGCACCAGCGCCCATCCGACGATGGTCGGCAACAGGAAGCGGTTGACGGCGAACCGCGTCGCGGCGTCGTCCCGGCCCGGGGCGACGAGTACGCCCGCTTTCGCCCAGCCATCGAGCACCGTGATCAGCGCCGAGCGCGCCCGTGCCCCCGGCTCGCCGTCGACCAGGGCGGCCGCGGCGGTCCGCATCACGAACCAGGCCATCGGGTTGAGCCGCGTGTCGGTGGCATAGCCTGGCGTGGGGCCGAGCGGGCCGCGCGGGGGTGTGGGAACGGATGGCGGCTCGTCGGCGGAGCACAGTGCCATCGCCGCCGAACGGTCCGCTTCGCGCAGAGCGGTCCTGCGGGCCTCGGGGTCCACGAGCACGATCCCGGGGCGGCGCAGCGAGGTCGTCTCCTGTCCAATTCCCGGCGCCAATGGCGAAGGCCGGTCGCAAGCGCTCAGCGGTCCCACGAGAAGGAGGGCGACCAGGATCGGCCACCTGGACGGATGCGGCCGCTCGACTAGGTTAGCGCACATGCATCCGGCACCCATGCCATCGCCGACGGACGGCACCACCGCCGACAGGCGGCGATTCCTTCTGCGCGCCGGCGGCGCGCTGCTGGCGCCGCTCCTGGCCGGGCCGGCGCTCGCGGCTCCGGACGTGGCACCGATCGAGGCGCGCTATCGGGCCACCGTGGCGGGGGTGCCGATCGCCGAGCTCTCGCTGCTCGTGGTCGTCGTCTCGAACGAGCTCACCCGCCTGCGGCTCACGATCGAGACGGTGGGCGTGGCTGCGGCGTGGAGCGGCGGCCGGTCGCAGTTGGTCACGCTCGCTCGGATCGACGGCGAGGCGCCACCGCTGCCGGTGCGGTTCGATTCGCGGCAGGTCAAGAGCGATCGCGAGCGCACGGTGGCGATCCGCTACGATGCGAACGGCGGGATCACCGAAGTCGCGCTCACGACCCGCGGCCGGCCGCGCGAGAGTGACGTGCCGCCGGCCCTGCGCGAGGGAACGGTGGACCCGCTCACCGCCTTCGTGCGGCTGCGCCGCTGGTTGGCGGCCGCGGTCGAGGGGCGGGCGGCACCGGAGGTGACGGTTCCGATCTTCGATGGCCGCAAGCGGCTGGACCTGGAGGCCCGCTATTCCGGCCGGACCACGGTGCGACGCAGCAGCCCCGTGCCGGCTCACGAGCTCGAAGTGCGGCTGGTGGGCCGGTTCGGCTTCGAGGAGGACGACAGCCTCATCCAGCTGCCCGATGGAGAGCGACCCGCACCGTTGCGGGTGCTCGTGAGCGCGGACGAGGATCTGTTGCCGCTGCGCCTCGAGGTCCCCGCTCGGCGCATGGCCCCGGTGATCGAGCTCGTCCGCGCCTGACGCCGGGCGCCCTGCCCGTCGCCCGGCGGCTGAGGATCGCCTCAAGCGGCGGTGGCGACACCCTTCTCGGCCAACAGCTGCTGCAGCTCGCCGGTCTGCGCCATCTCGGTGACGATGTCACAGCCGCCCACGAGCTCGCCCTTGACGTAGAGCTGCGGGAAGGTCGGCCAGTTCGCGAACTCCTTGAGCCCCTGGCGCAGCTCCGGATCCTCGAGGACGTTGTAGGTCTGGAAGCGGATGCCCGCCTGGCTCAGGATCTGCACCACCCGCGCCGAGAACCCGCACATCGGGAAGACCGGGGTGCCCTTCATGTAGAGCACCACGTCGTCGGCCGCGAGCTGTTCGCGGATCCGCTCGAACACCGCCTCGCTCATGCTCACCTCCACCGCCGGGCTAAGCCCGGGACCCGTGTCTCGAGGGCGAGCGCGTGCAACGCTCCACCCATGCGCTCGCCCAGCGCCCGATAGACCAGCTGGTGCTGCTGCAGCCGCGTCTTGCCGCGGAACGCCTCGGAGGTCACGATCGCCCGATAATGATCGCCGTCACCCGCCAGATCCTCGATCACCACCTGCGCATCCGGAAGGGCGGCCTTGATCAGGCGCTCGATCTCCTCGGCGGCCATCGGCATGGGCTGGACGTCCCCGTCATCGCGGCGCCTCACCCATGAAGGTGGGCAGCCAATTTTCGCGCACACGGCGCAACTCGTCGAGCGATATGGGCGGATGGTCTCCCAGCGTCAACGCGTCACCACCCAGCACGCCGACGGTGCGCGCGAGCACACCGGCCTCGGCCGCGGCGGCGAGGATCTCGGCGGTCCGCTCGGCCGGGACGGCCAGGAGGTAGCGGCCCTGATCCTCGCCGAACAGCCAGCCGGCCTCGCTCTCGGCCGATGGCGCGGGATCCAGCCGTGCGCCGATCCCGGCGAACAGGCAGAGTTCGGCCACGGCGACGGCGAGACCGCCGTCCGACAGGTCCTGACAGGCGTGGGCCATGCCGGCTTCCAGCACCCGAGCCACGAGCGCACCGTTGCGGCGCTCGACCGCGAGGTCCACGGGCGGCGGTGCGCCGTCCTCGCGCCCCAGGATCTCCCGAAGCCAGAGGGAAGCGCCGAGCCAGCCGGTGGTCTCGCCTACGAGGATCAAACGATCACCCGCCCGGGCGGCGTCGGGGCGCACGAGCCGGGCCACGTCCTCGATCAGCCCGAGCCCGCCGACCTGTGGAGTGGGCAGGATCGCCCGCCCGTCGGTCTCGTTGTAGAGCGACACGTTGCCGGAGACGACGGGGAAGTCGAGCGCCCGACAGGCCTCGGCCATGCCCTCGATGCAGCCCACGAGCTGGCCCATGATCACCGGCCGCTCGGGATTGCCGAAATTGAGGCAGTTCGTGATCGCGAGCGGCCGGGCACCGACCGCTACGAGATTGCGCCAGGCTTCCGCCACCGCCTGGCGGCCACCCTGGCGCGGATCGGCGCGGCAATAGCGAGGTGTGCAGTCGGTCGTGAGCGCCAGCGCCTTGTGTGTCCCGTGGACCCGCACCACGGCCGCCCCCAGCCCCGGGGGCAGGATCGTGTCGCAGCCCACGAGCCAGTCGTACTGCTCGAAGATCCAGCGCTTGCTCGCGAGATCGGGCGAGCCCAGGAGCCGCAACAGGGCCTCCGGAGCCGCGACGGGGCTGCGCAAGGACTGGCTCACCAGGGGCAGCGGCGGCGGGGTGCGCTCGATCGGACGATCGTAGACCGGCGAGGTGCTGCTCACCGGGGCGACCGGCAGATCGGCCACGATCTCGCCGCGATGGCGGATGACCATCCGCCCGGTGTCCGTGACCCGGCCGATCACCGCCACCTCGAGACCCCATTTGCGCACGATGGCCTCGGCCTGCGCCTCGCGGCCGCGCTCGAGGACCAGGAGCATCCGCTCCTGGCTCTCCGAGAGCAGGATCTCGTAGGCCGTCATGCCGGTCTCGCGCAGCGGCACGGCATCGAGATCGAGCTCGATACCGGTCGCGCCGCGGGCGGCCATCTCGAAGGAGGAGGAGGTGAGCCCGGCCGCGCCCATGTCCTGGATCGCGACCACGCAGCCGCTCTCCATGAGCTCGAGGCAGGCTTCGAGCAGGAGCTTCTCCATGAACGGGTCGCCCACCTGGACGGTCGGCCGCAGCGAGCTGTCCGCTTCGCTGAACTCGGCCGAGGCCATGGTGGCGCCGTGGATCCCGTCGCGGCCGGTGCGCGCCCCCAGATAGACCACCGGATTGCCGATGCCGGCGGCACGGGCGTAGAAGACCCGATCGGCCCGCGCCACGCCCACGCACATCACGTTGACCAGGATGTTGCCGTCGTAGGCCGAGTGAAAGGTGCACTCCCCGCCCACCGTGGGCACCCCCACGCAATTGCCGTAGCCGCCGATCCCGGCCACGACGCCGGCCAACAGATGGCGGGTCCGGGGATGGTGCGGATCGCCGAAGCGCAGCGCATCGAGCAGGGCCACGGGGCGGGCGCCCATGGTGAACACGTCGCGTAGGATTCCCCCGACGCCGGTGGCGGCACCCTGATAGGGCTCGATGAAGGAGGGGTGGTTGTGGCTCTCCATCTTGAAGACCGCCACCAGGCCGTCGCCGATGTCGACCACCCCGGCGTTCTCGCCCGGCCCGCAGACCACCCAGGGCGCCTCGGTCGGGAACTTGCGCAGATGGATCTTGGAGGACTTGTAGGAGCAGTGCTCGCTCCACATCACCGAGAAGATGCCGAGCTCGACCAGGTTGGGGGCCCGGCCGAGGATCCGCTCGATCCGCTCGTACTCCTCTCGGGTGAGCTTGTGGCGAGCGAGCAGCGCGTCGTCGGGGGCGACCATCGGAGCCTCGGCGATCAGGCGGCGGCCAACAGCGAGGCGAACAGGGGCCGGCCGTCGGTGCTGCCGAGCAGCGGATCGACCGCCCGTTCGGGATGCGGCATGAGACCCAGGACGCGGCCGCGGGCGTCGAGCACGCCGGCGATGTCGGCCACCGAGCCGTTGGGATTGTCGCGATAGCGGAAGGCGATGCGGCCTTCACCCTCGAGCCGGGCGAGGCCTTCCTCGTCGATCACGTAGTTGCCGTCGTGGTGGGCCACCGGGATGGTCACGGGATCGGCACCGTAGGCCCGGGTGAAGGGGGTGTTCCGGTTGGCGACCGTGAGGCGGACCGGTCGGCACACGAACTTGAGCCCGGCGTTGCGGACGAGCGCGCCCGGCAACAGGCCCGCCTCGGTGAGGATCTGGAAGCCGTTGCAGATGCCGAGCACGTAGCCGCCGCGGGCGGCGTGGCGACGGACCGCCTCCATGATCGGCGCGCGCGCGGCGATCGCCCCGCAGCGCAGATAATCGCCCCAGGAGAAGCCGCCCGGCAGGCCCACCAGATCGACCGGCGGCAGCTCGCGCTCGGCGTGCCAGACCCGCGCCACGGGCCGGCCGAAGCAGCTCTCGAGCGCGACCACGAGGTCACGATCGCAATTGGATCCGGGAAAAGTGATCACGGCGGCACGCACGGGCCACGAGCTCCCGCAAAGACCAGCCAGGGCTCGATAGCCGCGGCGGGCGCGAGCCGGCAAGCCGCCCGGCGCTCAAAGCTCCGCCCACATGCGCAACAGATTGCGGAAGCTCTTGTCGACCGGATCGAACAGCTCGCCGCGCCCGTGCCGTTCGAACAGCAGGCGGCGTGCGGTGTCGAGCTCGAAGAGCAGCTCGCGCCGTGCGGGATCGCGGACCAGGCTCTCCAGCCAGCCCACGCAAGCCAGCCGGGTGCCGCGCCTCACCGGCTCGACGCGGTGCAGGGTGGTCGACGGATAGAGCACGAGATGCCCCGCCTCCAGCTTGAAGCCCTGCTCACCGGCGGGGCTCTCGATCACGAGCTCGCCCCCGTCATACCTGCTCGGATCGGTGAGGAAGAGCGTGAACGAGCAGTCCGAGCGGACCTCGCCCATGATCGCGTCGTCGACGTGCCGACCGTAGCCGGCACCCGCCTCGTAGCGGCTCAGCAGCAAGGGACCGAAGCGGCGCGGGCGGGCGGCCATGGCGAAGAGCGGGTGCGTCTCCAGCCGACGCCGGATGCGGGCGAGGACGGCTTGGGCGAGCGGATCGTCGGCGCCGGCCTGGAGGTTCGCCTTGACGTCGCGGGCCGCCCAGCCGGCCGTGGACCTGCCGTCGACGAAGCGCACCCGCTCCAAGGTCCGCACGATGTCGGATAGCGCGTCCGAGCTTAGAACTTCTCCAATGCAAATGATCATGATTGCGCGCCCAAGCTATCGACTCGGGATTCCCCAGTTGCTTATCATCGCGAACGTCTGCGTGCAAATCCAATCGGCGAAGGAGATTTGGAATGATTCGGAGGATGATCTGGCTCGGGGTGGGTGCGGCCGTGCTGCTGCCGGGCCTCGGCTCGGTCGACGAGCGGCCGACGCGCCTTCTCGGCGGGTTCGCCCGCGCCGAGGGCGGCGAGGCCGGGGAAGGCGGCGAGGGCGGTGTCGACGCCGAAGTGGCCCGGCGCGATCCGGTGGCGTTCGGCACCGCTTTGGCCGTGGTCGATGCGCACCTGCTCGCCGGGCTCGCGGCGATCGAGGCGGGCGAGCGCGAGCTCGGCGCCACTCTCTTCGGCCACGCCATCGCCGAGGTCTATGTGGAGCTCGAGCCGGTGCTCGAGGCACAGGGTGTCGGTCCCTTCCTGGCCGAGCTGGAGGCCGCCCAGAAGGTGGCGGTGGAGGGCGACGCCGGCGCGGTCCGCGCGGCGGTCGACCGGGTCCTCGCGATCACCGCGGCGGCCATGGACCGGGCCCCGGCGGACGGGCGCTCACGACTCGCGATCGAAGCCACCGTGCTCGCCGAGACGATCGACCGGGCAGCGTTGCAGTACCAGGCGGCCGCGAGCCGGCCGGACGATCTCGAGGCCTATCTCGACGGGGTGGGGTGGAAGCTCGTGGCCGAGCGGCGGGCCGGCGCGGTGTTGCCCCAGCTCGCCCGCGCGGCCCCCGAGGTGGCGACGGCGCTGCGGGCCGCCGTGGCCGCGTTGCAGCCGCTCTATCCGGCGGCGAGGCCGGGCGCCCCGGCCGATACCGGCGCGGCACTCGCCGCCGCGGCCGCGGCCAAGCTCGCCGTCGCCGGTCTCCGCTGAGGTGCAGCCGCGGGTCGTACCGGCCGGGGGCCGCCCCGGCCGGGGCCCGGCCTCAGCGGATCTCGACCGACCAGCTCTCGATCACCGGATTGGCGAGCAGCTGCTCGCACATCGCCTCGACCCGCGTCCGCGCGGCTTCCCGGTCCTGCCCGTCGAGCTCGAGCTCGATCACCTTGCGCCGGCGGACCCCGCGCACCTCGCCGAAGCCCAGGCCGGCCAGCGCTCGGCCGATGGCCACCGCCTCGGGGTCGAGCACCCCCTCCTTGAAGCCGATCGTGACGATCGCCCGCATTCCACCCTCGTCGAGCCGGGAGCGCCGCCACCCTACGTGTCGCAGTTGCGTTGGCAAGCCCATCTGTTAAACGAGCTTTAACGAGCTCGGCATATTTTCGACGAGCCATTTCACGAAGCTCGGGGTACGAGCGGTATGGCCGACGGGGTCGCCGGGGGGCCGCCGGGGCGGGAACCGGGTGCAGCGCGCACGGGGCTCGGACGTGTCGTACGTCTGGTGTGCCGAAGCCTCGACGTTCCGGTCGCCGCCGTGGCCGTGGCCCGAGGCGATCGGTTCCGGATCGTGGCGAGCGAGGGCTGCCCGTTCGACGAGGTCCCACGGGACGGCTCGCTGCCGGGCTGCACGCTCGATGCCGGCCGCACGAGCGTCATCGACGACCTCGCCCGGACCGATCCGCCGAGCTCCGTCCCCGTGATCGACGGTCGGCCGATCCGCTTCTACGCCGGCGTGCCGATCCGCGGACCCGAGGGCGATCTCGTGGGTGTTTTGTGCGCCGCCGACTTCACGCCGCGCAGCCTCGACCCGGCGGCGATCGCCCGGTTCGAGGACCTGGCGGCTCTGGCCGGCGACCAGCTGTTGTTGGTCCGCGAGCTCGCCGAGCATCGCCGGCTTCTGACGGCGCTGCGGGAGAGCGAGCAGCGGTTCCGGGATTTCGCCGAGGTCGCCTCGGACTGGTTCTGGGAGACCGACGCCGAGTTGCGATTCACCTGGCTTTCGGAGACCGTGTTCGCCAAGCTCGGCGTGCGACCGGAGTGGCACTACGGAAAGACGCGTCTCGAGCTCGCCGCCACGGAGGACGCACGGGCCGCCGTGCGCGCCATCCACGAGATCATGCTCCGGCGCGAGCCGTTCTTCGATGCGGAATATCAGTATCGTTGCCCGGCGGGGGTTCGTTGGCTGCGTATCAGCGGGCGGCCGGTTTTCGATTCGAACGGACGGTTCCTCGGCTATCGGGGAACCGGACGCGACATCACCCGGCTCAAGGAGCAAGAGCAGCGGATCCGCGAGGTCGAGGAGCGCTATCGCCGGCTCGTGGAGCTTTCGCCCGACGGCGTGGTGGTCAAGGACGCAGGCCACCGGATCCGCTTCGCCAATCCCGCCGCCGCCGCGATTTTCGGGTTCGACAAGCCCGTGGACCTGATCGGGCGGCGGACGATCGACTTCTATCGGCGGGAGGTACACGGCGAGGTCGACAGAGTCACGGAGCAGCTGATCGCCGAAGGCGGCGCCGCTCCCAGGGCCGAACTCGAGGTGGTGCGTCCCGACGGTGGGACGAGGGTGGTGGAGGCCGTGGCCGCGCGCATCGAGGAGGGCGGCGAGCTGCTCGTCCTCGTCGTGCTCCGCGACGTCACCGAGCGCAAGCGCGCGGAACGCCAGCTGCGGGAGAGCGAGCAGCGCTTCCGCGACTTCGCGGAGGTCGCCTCCGACTGGTTCTGGGAGATGGACGCGGAGCTGCGCTTCACGTGGCTCTCCGACGCCGTCCGGCGCCTCTTCGGCGTGGCCCCCGAATGGCACTACGGCAAGACCCGGCTCGAGCTCGCCGCGGACGAGGAGGCGCGCGCGGTGGCACAGCGCGTGCAGGAGCTCATGGAGCGCCGCGAGCCCTTCACCGATGTCGAATATCTGCGGCGCGGCCCCACGGGTGACCATTGGCTGCGGATCAGCGGCAAGCCGGTGTTCGACGCCACCGGCCGCTTCCTCGGTTACCGGGGCACCGGCCGCGACGTCACGCAGCTGAGGCGAGCGGAAGCGGCCCGACGCGAGGCCGAGGAGCGCTATCGGGCGCTGGTCGAGCTCAGCCCCGATCCCGTGGTGCTGGTCGCCGATGGTCGCTTCGTCTTCGCCAACGGTCCGGCGGCGCGGCTCTTCGGGGTCGACGAGCCGGCACGGCTCGTGGGCCGGTCCATCTACGAATTCGTCGCTCCCGAGGACCATGGGCGCATCCGTGAGCGGCACGCCGCGCCGCTCGAGCCGGGCGAATCCTTGCCGCCGATCGAGATCATCGTGGTGCAGCCGGACGGCGGGCGCGTGGAGATCGAGGCCAAAGGGTCGGCGATCGTCCACGAGGGGCGGCGCATGCTCTTGGGCGTGCTGCGCGACGTCGGTGCCCGCAAGGCCGCCGAGCGGGCGCTGCGCGAGGCCGAGGAGCGCTATCGCCGTCTGTTCGAATCCGCGCCCGTGGGGATCCTGCTCTACCGCGACGGGCGCTACGTGCACGCCAATCGTGCCGCGGCGGCGATCCTGGGGGCGGCGAGTCCGGACGAGCTGGTCGGGCGCGACCCGTTCGATCTGATCCTCGAACCCTACCACGAAGCCATTCGCACCCGCGCCGCACGAATGGAAGCGGGTGGCCCACCCGAGCCGCCGATCGAGATCGAGATGCGGGGGCTCGACGGCACCGTCGTGGCGATCGCCACCCGCGGCGTGCCGATCACCGACCAGGGGCGGCCGGCCATCCAGGTGGTCATCGAGGACATCAGCGAGCGCAAACGGCTCGAGCGGGAGCTGCGCGAGGCCGAGGCACGCTGGCGCCGGCTGTTCGAGCATGCGCCGATCGGGCTCTTGGTTCACCAGAGCGGTCGCTACCAGTTCGCCAACGCCGCGGCGGCGCGTATTCTGGGGGCCCGCGAGCCGAGCGAGCTCGTGGGCCGCGATCCCTTCGAGATCGTGACCTCGCCTCACCATTCCACCTTGCGTGAGCGCCAGGCGTGCCTTCTGGAGCGCGGCGAGACGGTACCGGCGATCGAGCTGGAGCTGCGCCGCCTGGACGGTGAGCTCGTCACGGTCGAAGCCGTCGGGACGCCCATTACGCTCGGCGGACGACCGGCGGCACTGATGGCGATCGCCGACGTGACGGAGCGCAAGCGGGCCGAACAGGCGCTGCGCGAGGCCGAGGCGCGCTGGCGGACCCTCCTGGAGCTCTCTCCGGAAGCCGTCCTTCTGATCCGCGACGGTGTGTACGTCTTCGCCAACCACCGGGCCGTGGAGCTGTTCGGCGCTCGTGATGCGAGCGAGGTCGTGGGCCTGCGGCCGCAGGACGTGATCGACGAGCCGTTCTGGCCGGTGATCGAGGAGCGGGGACGGCAGCTCCTCGAGCGCGGCGGGACCGTGCCGCCGCTCGAGATCCGCATCCGCCGGCTGGACGGCATGCTCCTCGACGTCGAGACCTCCGGAGCTGCGGTCGAGGACGGCGGCCGGCGGATCATCCAGACCGTCCTGCGCGACATCAGCGAGCGCAAACGGCTCGAGGCGGAGTTGCGCCGGCTCGCCTACCACGACCCGCTCACGGGGCTGCCCAACCGCGCTCTGTTCTTCGATCGATTGAACCAGGCCTTGCGCCACAGCGAGCGCGAGGGGCGCTACGGTGCGGTGATGCTCCTCGACCTCGACGGCTTCAAGGAGGTCAACGACAGCTTCGGCCACGATGCGGGCGATGCGCTGTTGCGCGGTGTGGCCCGTCGGCTGTTGCGGGCGGTCCGCCGCTCCGACACGGTGGCCCGGCTGGGGGGCGACGAGTTCGCCCTGCTGCTCTATCCGATCGCCGATGCCCGCGTGCCCGAACGCGTGGGGCAGCGCATCGCCGCCGCCTTCGGCGTGCCGATCCGCCATCGCGGGCACAAGCTCTTCGCTCGGGGAAGCCTGGGTGCCGCGCTCTTCCCCGCCGACGGAACCAGCGCCGAGGCACTCCTCAAGCAGGCGGACGTCGCGCTCTATCGCGCCAAAGCGCGCGGCCGTGGCGAGCCCGGGCAGGTTCGCCTCCCCGGGACGGTGGAGCTCGACGAGCGGAACCGTCTCGCACGGGAGCTCCAGGAGGCGATCGGGACCGGGGCGGTCGCCGTCCTCTTCGAGCCGCGGTTCGATCTGAGGACCGGACGCGTGGTCGCGGTCGAAGTCTCACCCCGCGTCGAGCACGCGCGCCTGGGCTCGATCGGAGCAGCCGAGCTGGTGCGCCTGGCCGCCGAGCACGGGCTGACCCTGACCCTGGTCGAGCAGATGCTCGACCATTCTCTGGATGCGTGGCGGACCCTCGAGCGCGAGGTGGGTACGGTCCTGTCACTAGCCGTCGACCTTCCGCGTCGGCTCCTGGTGGACGAGGACGTCGCGTCGCGGCTCGCGGCGCGGATCGAACGATCGGGTCTCGACCCGTCGCGCATCTGGATCGAGCTACACGAGACGGCCCGCGACCCCCGTGGTGGACCACGGTTCGATGAAGCGATCGCCCGTCTGCGCGCTTCGGGCAGCCGCGTGCTGCTCGACGATTTCGCGGTGAGCCAGTGCTGTCTGCGACCGCTGTTGGAGCGGACCGTGGACGGGATCAATGTTCGTCTCGCCGCCTGGCGGGAACAGAGCCGGGACGCGACCCTACCGACCCTGATCCGAACGGTCCTCGACCTCGCCAAGGAGCTGGACCTCGTCGTCACCGCGCTGGGCGTCGAGGACGAGACACAAGCCCAGACGCTGGCCGCCCTGGGGTGCCATCACGGCCAGGGACCACTCTGGAGCCGGCCGCTCGGCGCTGCCGAGCTGGCGGCCTGGTTGCGGGCCCGCGAACCGCCACCTTGCGCGTGCGCGCTCGGGACCGAGATCCTGCCGCGCGCTACTGGATCGCCTGGGGTCCCCTGAGGTCGCGCGGGCCGGCCTCGGGAAGAATGCCCAACCGGCGGGCGATCTCGGCGTAACCTTCCTGGACGTTGCCGAGGTCGCGGCGGAAGCGGTCTTTGTCGAGCCGTTCGTTGGTCCGCGCGTCCCACAGCCGCATGTTGTCCGGGCTCAGCTCGTCGGCCACGACGATGCGCATCTCCTCGTCCTCCCACAGCCGGCCGAACTCCAGCTTGAGATCGACGAGCTTGAGCCCCACACCGGTGAACAGTCCCAAGAGATAGTCGTTGATCCGCAAAGTGAGGTTGAGGATCTCGTCAAGCTCTTGATAGGTCGCCCAGCCGAAGGCGGTGATGTGCTCCTCGGTGACCATCGGATCGCCGAGCTGATCGTTCTTGTAGTAATATTCGACGATCGAGCGCGGCAGCGGCGAGCCCTCCTCCAGGCCGAAGCGCTGGGCCAGGCTGCCGGCGGCGATGTTGCGGACCACCACCTCGAGCGGGATGATCTCGACTTCCTTGATCAATTGCTCGCGCATGTTGAGCCGGCGCAGGAAGTGCGTCGGAATGCCGATCTCCCCGAGCTTGAGCATGAGATACTCGGAGATCCGGTTGTTGAGCACCCCTTTGCCGGTGATGACGGCATGCTTCTTGTTGTTGAAGGCCGTGGCGTCGTCCTTGAAATACTGGACGAGCGTACCGGGCTCGGGCCCCTCGTAGAGGATCTTCGCCTTGCCCTCGTAGACCTGCCTGCGTCGGGCCATGTCCGATCAGCCTCGTGCGCGGAAGAGGGCGTCGAGAATGACGCCGACCGGCTTGCGCTGCGGCCGGACCGCCTTCGATATAGGCGCCTCGACCGCACCGCACAACGAGCCGGCGCATACCCTCCGGCCCGCGCGGCCGGGTCCGGGACGCTCAGGCCCGTCCCTCCCGCCACCACGCGGCCGCCGCCGCGGCGAGGATGAGAGACAGCGCCAGCCAGGGCGGCAACAGGGCCGTGCGGCTGGCGCCGGTCACGGTGTAGGCCTCGTTGCCCACCACCCCGATCCAGCCGCGCCCCGCGGTTCGCCGCTCGCGCGCCACGCGCCGCAGCTCCGGGACGCCGTCGCTCGCGAGCCACAGGAGCGAGCCGCCGGTGGCCTCGACCAGCGGCGCGATGCGTTCGGCACTCGCGCGCAGCTCGGCCAGCTCGATCGGCGCCAGAGGCCGCGGCACCACGAACGCGACGTGGACCCCGTCCTCGATCCGCCACAACCCGTCCTCCTCGGCCGGGAGCCGCAACCGGGCCACGCCGTCGGCATCGGGGGTGACGCTCACCCGGCTCTGCGCCCCCGACGGGGCGGTGAGGAGGAGCTCGACCGGGCGCGGCTCCAGCGAGCGGCGGAGGATCTCGATGCCCTCCTCGTGGGGCAGGGCCACGAGGCTCTCCTCCTCGAGTTCCGGCTCCTTCATGAGCCAGTGGACGAGCCGGCGCAGCAACTGCGCCTGGGGCCCACCGCCCTCGAAACCGCGCTGCCAGAGCCAGTGATGATCGGAGAGCAGCTGGGAGACCCGGCCCTCGCCCACCCGCTTGAGCAAGAGAAGCGGCCGATCACCGGCGCCGCTCAAGAGCACCGCGGCGTCGCCCGGCTCGACGTCGATCTGGCGCAGCCAGCGGCCCCAACCGGGACGCTCCGGATCCTCGACCAGGCCGCTCGTTACCGGATGGCGCCGGCCCGTGTCGGTGAGCATGGGCGTGAACGCCCGCTCGATGACCTCTCCCGACGGCCGGCCCGGCAACACCCGCGCGAGCGGCGTGCGGTAGAGGCCGGTCGGCGTGGCGAACTCCGGCCCGGCTGCCTCGAGAAGAGCGCCGCCGCGCTCGACGTAGCGGGCCACGTTCTCGAGATAGGGCAGCGGCAGAAGCCCACGTCGGTTGTAGCGGTCGAAGATGACGAGGTCGAACTCGTGCAGTTTGAGCTCGAAGAGCTCGCGCGAGGGGAAGGCGATCAGGGCCAGCTCGCGGATCGGCGTGCCGTCCTGCTTCTCGGGTGGGCGCAGAATGGTGAAGTGGACCAGATCGACCGCGGCGTCGGCCTTGAGGAGGTTGCGCCAGACCCGCAGACCCGGATAGGGCTGGCCGGAGA
>FWPV01001028.1_pt1 | contig 67885 bp, 51 predicted proteins | sample 2228371 | NCBI WGS metagenome assembly FWPV01 (sample SAMEA103939776, study PRJEB20133) | metagenome
CGCAGTTCGTTTGCTAAAAGGTACTTCGAAACGTATCGTAGCCCTGGGGTGGGGTATCTCCAGTAGCTGCGACGGGCTTCCAAGAGGCAACTGGTTTTCAAGGAGATAGGGATCTCGGGGTTTTGTCACGCAGGGAGGGAACAGGGCATCATGAGTATTCTTGTGGTTGGTTCTGTTGCCTTGGACACCATTCGGACCCCCTTTGGCTATGCAGAGGAAACCTTGGGTGGGTCAGCCACCTATTTTTCAGTAGCCGCTCGCTTTTTTTCAGACGTGCAACTCGTTGCTGTAGTAGGTGAGGATTTTCCTGATGAACATATAGCCTTTCTCGCCTCCCGTGGGGTGGACCTAAAGGGGCTCATGAGGCGGCGGGGAAAGACATTCCGTTGGACAGGGGAATATCTGCTCGATCTGAACGAGGCAAAGACTATCAGGACGGAGCTCAATGTCTTCGAACATTTTAGGCCTGTAATCCCTGAGGAATACAAAGATGCCGAGGTGGTGTTTCTCGCTAATATCGACCCAGAACTCCAGCTCGATGTTGTCAGACAGGTCTATCGTCCGAGACTTGTGGCATGCGATACGATGAACTATTGGATTTGTCACAAGCCCGAGCAGTTGAGAACAACCCTTCACCACGTACATATCTTCTTCCTCAACGAGGCAGAGGCACGGCAGTTGTCAGGACACTACAATCTGGTCAAAGCGGCACGCACCATACAAGGCCTTGGTCCTCCCATTGTGGTGATAAAGAAAGGAGAAAATGGAGCGCTACTGTTCCATCATGATGACATATTTTGGGCGCCAGCTTATCCCCTCGAAACGATTTTCGATCCTACTGGTGCTGGCGATACATTTGCAGGAGGCTTTATCGGGTACGTGAGCCAGGAAAAAGATCTCAGCCCTGCGACCTTGCGGAGGGGACTCGTGTACGGAAGCATTCTTGCATCTTTCAACGTAGAGGATTTTAGCTTACGGCGAATGACGACCGTGAGTATGGATGATATCCACCAACGGCTCAGAGAACTTCATCTCCTGACGTGGTTTGAAGCACGCTAGTAATCCTCTGAGCAGTGGCAATGGACGCTGCCTATGTCTTCCAATGGACGTACGAGGAGAGAACCATCGGCTGAAGGTGTGGGAGCATACTTACGGAGGGCACGCCAAGCCAAGAATATCACCCTCGAGCAAGTTGCCCACATAACAAAGATCAACATCGCGTACCTTTACGCAATAGAAAATGATGAGTTTGACAAATTGCCGGCCCCTGCCTTTGCAAGGGGGTTTTTGAGGCTGTATGCCCAATGCGTTGGTGTGGATCCGGACGAGATCGTGCTCAGATTCAACCGTACACTCCAGGATGAGGAACATGCTGCTTCCCACGATCGTACCGCGAGGCGGCTGCGGCTGTCCTGGAAGCTGGTAGCGGCATGTGCGATAGGAGGTGTCTGTCTCGTGGTGCTACTCGTACTCACCTCAACGGTGAGAAAAATACCGGAAGCGCCTGTCCAGGAGACACGCCCTGCTCCACCAAGGGACCACGTGATCGAAGAACCGGTGGCTATAAGCGAGCCTCAGGATCAGGAAGTCGTCACTGATGTACCAAGTGAACCCAAGGAACAGGAAGATCAAAAAAACGATGAGCATGGATCAGTATCATCTGTTTCTTCTGCGACCGAAGCCCGCCAAGAGACTCCACAACCAGTAGTCCTGCTTGTCCATGCGCATGAGAGGACGTGGCTCCGTGTGGTCATAGATCATAGGCCTCCTTTCGAGGTCATGTTGCAACCTGGCGATCAGGTACGCTGGGATGCAGCTGAAAAGGTGCGGCTGCGGATAGGCAATGCCGGGGGCATACGAATTACGTGTAACGGGGTCACCATGGAACGGTTGGGGAAGAGTGGAGAGGTCATCGAACGGGAGTTCCCCACGCCCTCTGAGTGAATGTCGCCGGTACGACACGTACGGTTTGTTGAGACACCGTTATCCTTTGCTTGCCTGACTGACGAGGGATCCAGCCTGTGGCACGTCATAATGAACGCGCCTTGATCATAAGGACCTGGGACATAGCCGAATCTGACCAATTGGTGTCGTTCATTACCCCCACGCATGGGAAGCAGCGAGGGATTGCAAAGGGCGCCAAACGAAGCAGGAAGCGTTTTGGGGGTCTGTTACTGCCGTTTGTCTTGGTATCTATGCAGTATGTTGAACAGCAGGGTCGGGAGCTCGTGAGGATAGAGACCTGCGATTTGATCCACTACTATCATGCCATCTACGAAAATCTGCGCAAGCTTTTGGTCGGTACGTATTTCTTGGAACTGGTCGATGTGGTGCAACCAGAGGGTCACAATGCCGAGGATCTCTTCGAATTACTGGTCGCTTGCTTCGACCTCCTCGAGGCACAGATCCCCACCCAGGTGATGGTGCGGGTGGTCGAGTTGAAGATGCTGCGGTGTGCAGGGCTTACACCAGTGCTGACCGCATGTGTTCGTTGTAGACGGATGCTGGGGACATCAGGAAGATTTGGATTTTCACTGACCGAGGGAGGAGCGGTCTGTGGCGATTGCGTGCGACAGGGACCTGTTCATCAGTACGTGTCCGCAGAGACCTTAGGATTCCTTGCGGCAGCTAACGACGCGACGCTACAGGATTCGGTGGGTATTGCGTGTTCCCCCAGGATACTTCACGAAAGCGCAAAGATCATATATCCTTTTATGACTTGTCAGTTGAACAAGGATCTTCATGCAAAAAAGGTGCTCAAGGATGTACTGGAGCATATCGATGAGGGTGTGGGTCGCACGGGTGCATGATATGACAGTACCCTTGGAGGAGGCAGAGACGACGTGCTCGTACAAGAGGTGATCATGGCACTGAGCCGTTACTGGGCTGACCGAGGGTGCGTGATAGAGCAACCCTACGATATTGAAGTCGGCGCAGGAACGTTTCACCCGGCGACATTCTTTGGTGTGCAGGGAGCAAATCCCTGGAACACTGCGTATGTGCAGCCTTCCCGTAGACCTACCGACGGTCGCTACGGAGAAAATCCAAATCGACTCCAGCACTACTACCAATTCCAGGTGATCATGAAACCTTCCCCTATGGACATCCAGGACATATATGTGCGGAGTCTGGAGGCATTAGGTATTGCACTGGGTGAGCACGACGTGAGGTTCGTAGAGGACGACTGGGAGAGTCCTACATTGGGTGCGTGGGGTCTAGGGTGGGAAGTATGGCTCGACGGGATGGAGATCACACAATTCACCTATTTTCAGCAGGTCGGGGGCATTGATTTGAGGCCCATTTCTGTGGAGATCACGTACGGAATAGAACGTATCGCCATGTACTTGCAAGGAGTAGAGAACGTATTCGATTTGAAATGGTCGCCGCATGTCACTTACGGAGACATTCACTACGCAGGGGAGGTCGAATTCTCGCACTACAATTTTGAGGAGGCCGACACTGCGATGCTGATACGATTGTTTGACATGTACGAACGCGAGGCCCTCAGCTTATTGGATCGCCATCGCGTTCGGCCGGCCTATGACTATTGTCTGAAATGTTCCCATACGTTTAACCTTCTTGATGCCCGACGTGCTATTGGGGTGGACGAACGGACGGTTTACATTGCAAGGGTGCGTGCTATAGCCCACCGCTGCGCAAAGGGGTACGTGGATCATGCGCACGTCTATAGCTGGAAAAGGGGCGCTCCTTCGGGAGAGGGACTTGCTTCGGAATGAGTCGTGATCTTTTGTTAGAAATCGGAACAGAAGAGCTGCCAGCGGGATGCATTGCGCCGGCACTGAGCGCGCTCAAGGCGAGCCTCGAGGAAGTATTGAGACGAGCTCGGTTGAGCTACTCTGAGAGCGTGGTCATGGGTACGCCACGGAGATTGGCCATCCTGACCAGGGGAATCGATGAGCGGCAGCAGGATAGGGTATCTCAGATACTGGGTCCTCCAGTAGCAGTAGCATTTGATGCAGCGGGTGAGCCGACAAAAGCAGCACGCGCATTTGCGTCAAAATGGGGCGTGGATATGGCTGCGCTCACGGTCGTACGTACGGACAAGGGTGAGTACCTTGCAGTTGACAAGCGCGAGGAGGGAAAGGAAACGCTCTCCATCTTGAGCGAAGTCCTGCCCGAACTCATCACCTCGATTCCATTTCCAAAATCCATGCGATGGGCTGACCTCGAGGTGAGATTTGCACGGCCCATCCACTGGATCGTTGCCCTGTGGGGACAAGAGGTGGTTCCCTTCACACTCGGTAATGTGAAAAGCGGCCGTCAGACGTGCGGTCACAGATTTTTAGGGCCACAAGAACCTGTCGAATTACGCGATCCTGGGGAGTTTGAAGATCGGCTCCGTTCTCTGAAGGTCATCGTTTCTCCAGACGAGAGAAGACAGATGATCGTGGAACAGATAAAGAAGATTTGTGATGACATCAGAGGAGATGCGATTCACGATCCTGAGCTCATTGAGACGATTGTGTTCTTGACAGAGTATCCTGTTGCGGTCTGTGGCCGATTCGATGATCGTTTCACAGCGCTACCAGAGGAGGTTCTTATCGCAACCCTCAAGGATCACCAGAAATGCGTTGCGGTCCGCGATCGTCAGACCGGTAGGCTCATGCCGTATTTCATAGCGATCAGCAATACCGAAACACCGCACATGGACATCGTACGGAAAGGAAACGAGCGCGTGGTCAAGGCCCGCCTAGAGGACGCATCCTTCTTTTTCCAGGAAGATATGCGCACGCCGCTCGAAGAAAAAAGCGCGTTGCTCAAACATGTCGTCTTTCACAAACAACTTGGGAGTACGTACGAGAAAGTGCAGAGGATCGTATCGTTGGCGGGTCGTATCGCCGATGCACTGCACGAGGTCGACAAAGAGGTGGTACAGAGGGCAGCGGCACTATCCAAAGCGGATCTCGTTACGCAGATGGTGGGAGAGTTTCCAGAGCTTCAGGGTATTATGGGCGGGATCTATGCACTGCATTCAGGGGAGCCGCCTGAGGTCGCTATGGCGATTCGAGAGCACTACATGCCTGCTTCAGCAGAAGATGGGGTTCCCCAGACACTCGCTGGTGCGGTGGTGAGCATCGCTGACAAGCTTGATACGCTTCTTGGGTTTTTGGCAATCGGTGTACCGATGAGCGGGACTGCAGACCCGTTCGGACTGAGGCGACGGGCAATAGGGATACTACGGGTGTTAATGGACAAAGAGATCGATCTAGACATTTCCTTCCTGATCTCGGAAGGGCTCCGGACTTTGGAAAACTATCTCGTAAGAGAAAAGGACGAAGTGGAGAGGGAGGCTGAAGAATTCTTCAGGATACGTTTGCAGCATCTTTTGATAAGCCAAGGAATATCTCAGGATACTGTAGATGCAGTACTGTCTTTGCCGTTGACGTCGGTACCTGACGTGCTCCACAGGGCCAGAACACTGACCGAGATGCGATCCGACAGGGAATTCGAAAAGCTTCTTATCGGTTGTAAGCGAGCAGTAAATATCCTGAGACAGGCTAAGAAGGAATATGGCTTTACTGAACAGGATGCACTGGTAGTTCCTGCGCTTTTTGAGAAGCCGGAAGAGCACGAGCTTTACCAGCGGCTCACAGCGATAAAAGCAGAGGCCGAACAGCGGAAGATCCAAAGGCAGTATCGACAGCTCTTAGAAGACCTGGCGACATTGAAGGATCCAATCGACCGTTTTTTCAATAATGTGATGGTGCTGGTAGAGGAAGCACCGGTACGTCACAATCGGTTGGCGCTGTTACATGAAGTCGCCTGCCTTTTCCGGGAAGTTGCTGATTTTTCAAAGTGTGCAGAGGTCCGTGAGATTTCATGACAAAAGGTTGTGTTACGAAGCAGGGAGGATGTTCCGTATGAGCAAGAAGACCAAATATGTGTACTTTTTTGGTGGCGGTAGGGCAGAGGGCAAAGCCGAGTGGAAGGAGCTGTTGGGTGGCAAAGGAGCGAACCTTGCCGAGATGACAAACCTAGGGATTCCTGTGCCGCCGGGCTTCACCATTACCACCGAAGTGTGCACGCTGTACTATAAGAACAAGGGAGCCTATCCCCCTGGCCTCAAGGAAGAGGTGGCAAGGGCGATGGCTCGGGTCGAAGCGTGTATGAACGCCCGTTTTGGCGATCCTCACAGCCCTTTGCTTGTTTCAGTTCGTTCAGGAGCGCGAAAGTCAATGCCAGGGATGATGGAAACTGTCCTTAATATCGGTTTGACCACAAAGACCATTCCAGGTCTTGTGGCAAAGACGCACAATGAACGATTCGTCTACGATGCGTATAGAAGGCTCATCATGATGTACAGTGATGTGGTTATGGAAAAGGCCCGTGGTATAGAACCCCCTGAGGGCAAGGGCATCCGCCAGATCCTCGAAGCTGAAATGGACAAAATGAAGAGGCTTCGAGGAGTAACCAATGATACCGAGCTCACTACCGAGGACTTGAAAGAACTTATTGCGATTTTTTTGAAGAAGGTCCACACAGTTCTGGGCAGACCATTCCCCGACGATCCACAGGAGCAATTGTGGGGTGGTATCGGTGCTGTGTTTCAATCCTGGAACGGAAAGCGAGCGGTGGCGTATCGAAGAATCGAAGGTATTCCTGATGACTGGGGGACCGCTGTCAATGTCCAGGCAATGGTGTTCGGCAACACTGGCGAGAATTCAGCCACAGGCGTTGCCTTTACCAGAGATCCTGCAACAGGCGAGAACGTCTTTTATGGCGAATGGCTTCCGAACGCCCAAGGAGAGGACGTGGTAGCAGGAATCCGCACGCCTTTTCCGCTGAACGAGAAGACAAAACAAAGCTCAGGAAAGGAGTTGCCCTCACTGGAAGAACGGATGCCCAAAGTGTATCGCCAGCTTGAATCGATACGAAAGAAACTGGAGCGTCACTTCAAAGACAGCCAGGACATCGAATTTACTATCGAGAATGGCAAACTATGGATGTTGCAGACGAGGGTCGGAAAGCGGACCGGTACTGCTGCAGTAAGGGAGGCCATCGAGATGTGCAAGGAAGGCCTCATCGATGTGAAGACAGCGTTGCTGCGGGTCAACCCAGAGCAACTGGACGAGTTGCTGCATCCAATGATCGATCCTGCTGCCGAACGAAAGGCCCAGGTGCTTGCAAAGGGACTTCCCGCAGGACCTGGTGCGGGTAGTGGACAAATAGTGTTCAGTGCTGATACGGCTGAGCAGTGGGCCAAGAACGGCAAAAAAGTAATACTCGTCAGAAACGAGACCTCTCCTGAAGATGTCCACGGTATGCACGTGGCAGAGGCTATCTTGACGGCAAAAGGTGGAATGACCAGTCACGCAGCCTTGGTGGCGAGGGGATGGGGAAAGTGCTGCATCGTCGGGTGTGGGAGTCTTCATATCGATGAAGGTGCACGGTCTGTAGTGGTGAATGGCACGACGACACTTAAAGAGGGTGATTGGATCACCTTGAATGGTACGAAGGGAAACGTCTACCAGGGACAATTGCCGTTGCTACCAGTCGATCCAGAGAAGAACCCCTTTTACCGCCAGCTCATGAAATGGGCGGACCGTGTGAGGCGGTTGGGCATACGGACCAATGCCGACAGGCCCCATGATGCCCAGACAGCAAGACGTTTCGGGGCAGAGGGTATCGGTCTATGCAGGACCGAGCATATGTTTTTCGATCCACAAAGGATTATGGCGATGCGGGAGATGATCATCGCTGACGATGAGGCCTCGCGCCGTCGGGCAATCATGAAGCTGCTCCCATACCAGAGAAAAGACTTCTACGAGATCATGCGTGTGATGCAGGGGCTGCCGGTTACCATACGGCTCCTTGATCCGCCACTGCATGAGTTCGTCAATTTGAACAAGACGCAGGTGAAAGAACTCGCCCGACAACTCAAGGTAGCGCCCAAGAAGCTCCAGGCCCGAATCGATCGACTGCATGAGCTCAACCCTATGCTTGGTCACAGGGGATGCAGACTGGGGATTACCTACCCAGAGATATCCGAGATGCAGGCTAGGGCGATCTTCGAGGCAGCGGCTTCGCTCACGAAAGAAGGCATAAAGGTACATCCAGAGGTCATGATTCCTGTGGTGGGCCTGAGCAGCGAATTTGAGCATCAACGTGCCATTGTTGAGCGGGTAGCCAAGGAGGTCATGAAGGCCTTTGGTGTTCGCTTTCCATATCTCATAGGAACGATGATAGAGATACCGAGGGCTTGCCTGACTGCAGACGAGATTGCTGAAAGGGCTGAATTTTTCTCGTTTGGAACCAATGACCTGACGCAGACGACCTTTGGATTTTCCAGGGATGATATCGGTTCCTTCTTACCTGATTATCTTTCGAAGCACATACTCGCCAAAGACCCGTTCCAGACTATCGATGCACGAGGTGTGGGACAGCTAGTCGAGATGGCTGTGCAGAAAGGCAGAAAAACCCGTGCTGGATTGAAGGTTGGTATCTGTGGAGAACACGGAGGTGATCCGGAATCCATTGCTTTCTTCCACAGGGCGGGTTTGGATTACGTAAGTTGTTCACCATACCGTGTTCCTATTGCGCGACTGGCTGCAGCCCATGCCGCACTGAAGGGGCAGTAGGAGGGTGTTGCTTAGACCAGTCGAGATGGGTACAGGCTTTTTGTGGAAACCGCAAGGAGAAAGCCACATGAGGGAGCCTACGTATGCCACGGCCACGTGTGGGATTTCCCATGCAAACAAGGGAGGCTGTTATGCTGCGGTTTCTCTTTGGAGTAGTTCTGGGAGTCATCCTTACGCTTTATGTGCAGGCGAGAGGTGACGCGCTTCTCAGGGCAGTGGGTTTAGATCCTCACGTCGTGCACAGCCGGCTCAAGGTCGTCCGTCAGGTCGGCCACGCTATTTTCAAGGATGATGTCGACAAGGAGAGAAGGGACAACAGTCGGCAGGTCACCCAGCAGAAGTAATCTCTTTAGAACGGCCAAACCCAGATGTGTATCCCTTTTCTCGTCGTCCGAGGCCCAGGGCACATCCGTAGGCCAGCTCACCTCCCAGACCGGCTACAGCATGGCCTGGAGAGGTGCGGGTCGTTTGTGCCCTTCATGATGACACTCGCGAGAGCAGTTCGAGAAACGCACGTTCATCGAGCAAAGCGATACCTTTTTCGCGTGCCTTCTGGAGTTTACTCCCTGGAGCCTCTCCCACTACCACGTAGTCAGTTGATGCAGATACATTGGATGAAACCTTTGCTCCCAGCCGCTTGAGGCGCTCTTGGGCTTCCTGACGTGTCATCGTTGACAAGGTGCCTGTAAGTACAAAGCTCTTGTTGAGCAACGGCAGGTGTGCTGCAGTAGGAGGTGGCTTCGTAGACTCCTCTTGCATGCTGATGCCGGCACGAAGGAGTTGCTCCACGACATGACGATTCGCGTCTTGTCGGAAGAATGTGAACACGCTCTCTGCTATTTGCGGGCCTATTTCCGGGATCGATTCCAGCTCCTCTTTCGATGCCTCCATGAGTGTCTTCAGTGTACCGAGGGTATCAGCAAGGACCTCGGCTACATGCTCGCCGACATATCGTATCCCGAGCCCGTATAGAAATCTTTTCAAGGTCGTCTTTTTACTCTTTTCGATTGCGGCGAGAAGGTTTTGGGCGCTCTTTTGTCCCATTCGCTCGAGGCCGACAAGCGTTTTCTCGTCTAGCCGAAACAGGTCTGGAAGGCTTGTCACCAGCTTTTTTTCTACGAGCTGGTGGGCTAGTTTATCGCCCAAGCCTTCAATATCAAGGGCGTACTTCGATGCGAAGTGTTTGATTCGTTCCTCGAGTTGAGCAGGGCATTCAAGACCAGTGCACCGCGCTACTGCCTCTCCTTGGGGCCGGACGGCTTCTGCCCCGCACACAGGGCAGACTGATGGGATTCGAAACACCCTCTCGGTTCCGGTCCTTCGTGAGACCACAGGGGCCACAATTTCAGGGATGACGTCTCCTGCCCGTTGGACCACGACCCAATCACCAATTCGTATGTCTTTCTTGTCGATCTCGTCCTGATTGTGGAGTGTTGCCCTGTTGATAGAGACACCACCCACACGTACTGGCTCAAGGATGGCAACAGGGGTAAGTGCCCCTGTGCGGCCTACCTGTACAATGATATCTTTGATCTTTGTTATCTCCTGCTTTGGCTCGAACTTGACCGCAATGGCCCATCGTGGACTGCGAGACTTCTCACCGAGCCGTTCCTGTAGGTCGCGACGATTGACCTTGAGTACGATCCCGTCTGCTTCGTACGGGAAGCTATCCCTTTGGGCACTCATGGTTTTATAGTACCCAATGGTTTCTGCAATCGAATGACACAGCCTGTTGGCCGGATTGACCCGCAGTCCCCAGCGCTTCATCTGCTCCAGGAGTTCCCACTGCGTCTTGGGCCGGTATCCTACTATTCTTCCGACACCGTGGAAAAAGATCTTGAGTGGACGCGCTGCGGTAACGGAAGAGTCGAGCTGGCGAAGCGATCCTGCTGCTGCATTCCGTGGGTTGGCAAACAGCGGTTCGCCACTGCGTGCACGGGCAGCGTTGAGGGATTGAAAATCTGCCTTGTCCATATACACTTCGCCACGAGCCTCAAGCCGCTCTGGAATGTTGACCCCATCGGTCTCGAGCAATCGCAAGGGAACAGTCTTAATCGTTTTGAGGTTCAGTGTTACATCCTCTCCTGTGGTTCCATCTCCTCGTGTAGAACCCACGACAAAGATCCCGTGTTCATAGACAAGCTCGACTGCTACGCCGTCGAGTTTGATCTCTGCCACATACGAGATCTCCTCCGTACTTCCCAGTGCCCTCTTGATTCGTTGATCGAATTCGAGGATCTCTGCTTCGCTAAAGGCATTCTCGAGACTCAACATAGGGACTGAGTGGGGGACGGTTCCAAAGACAGATAAGGGGGGAGCACCCACACGTTGGGATGGAGAATCAGATGTGATAAGATCAGGGTGAAGCCTCTCGATCTCGCAGAGTCTTTGCATCAGCCGATCATATTCGGCGTCGGATATGATTGGATCATCGAGGACGTAATATCGAAAGTTGTGGTAATGGATATCCTTTTTGAGTTGTTCAAGTTCTTCCTTGAGAGATCGCTCAGCCATTGAAATCCCTGGTAGCTACTCCGGGACATTGGGTGCCACCAAAATTATAGAGAGGCAGGAAGGGCTTTGCAACAAAGATGCCCCGGTCTGGTATATAGGACAGAGGAAGGATGGTGACCTTTCGCTTTAGACCAAGCCTTATCTTCGAGATCACTGACCAGTGCAATCTTGCATGCTCATTCTGTTACGAAAAAATCCGTCGGAGCGCTCGATCAGTCCCGACTGACGTGTTTGCTCGCGTGTTAAAGACGTATAGACCGCTGTACCTCCAGGTGACTGGTGGTGAAGCGCTGCTCCATCCACAATTCGAAGCGCTGCTCACGTATGCAACAAGGAGGATCCCTCTCGTGCAGATTACCACAAACGGTACGCTGCTGGGCGCTAGGATCCAGTTTCTACGATCCCTCAAGAGAAAACCCATGGTTGGGATATCCCTCGATTTTGCAGACGAGCGGCACGACGTGGTGAGGAAGCACAAGGGACTTTTCAGGACGATTGATACGCTTATTCCTATCATGAAGGATGCGAGGATTCCTGTTGCCTTGTCCAGTACTGTCTTTGGGCCAGGAGTCGTACCTGAGGTTCCCCACGGCAACCTCGATGCAGTACCTTCGTTGATCGCTTTTAGTCAACGACATGACATCCCTATAAACATCCAGTCGTGCTCACCTGCAGACACACAGACACGGATCGAACTCGGCAAGCTGCTGTGTGCTTCTCCCTACAAGAAACTCGTCAATACCAGGGGATACCGCGAACTCCTTATACGAGGTCACGACGGGAGATGTCACTTCAATGTGCTCAACGTGTCTATCAGCGCTCAAGGAACACGGTTGCCAACCGAGTACGGGAACTGCTACTTCTGCAAAGACTGCCTCGCGTGCTACTATAGCTGTGTGTGGGAACCAGCACTTCTGCTGCGACCGCATCTCTTGCCAGGCCAAGCAGCACACCTTGTGAGGACGCGATTTCATCTGTCTCCGATCGTCAGTCAGATTAGATCGTGGTGGTCGCTGTAGTCGGCGAGGAAATGACTACTGTCAACACCAGGAAAAGGGTACACGGTGTCGCATAGGCAAGCAGTTTCGTAGTGCGCATTCACCGGATGTACGAATGGGTACCACTTGTTATGCGCTGTATACAGAGTAAGGATTTTCCGTGTTCATCACAATGAACTGCCACATCCCGCCTCATACTACCTGTGTGAGCTCTTCATGACGTACATGAAACTCTAAGATGCATATCACGCGGATGTAGCGGGGGAGTACCTGTCATGAACGCATGGCACAGTCATTACACCGAGACCCAGGTAATCGAAGCGATCGAACGTCTTGTCTTTCCCTCAGTGTTCTACTTCGGGACATCCACCTCAGGATATCAGTCCGAAGGGGGCTTTAACGGTGTAGATGAGCCAAAAAACAACTGGTACTACGCTGAAGCTGACGGTGTGGTGGAACGTACCGGCCAGGGGTCACGGTTTTGGGATCTGTATACAGAAGACCTCGAGCACGCGGCATCAATGGGATGTAATGCATTCCGCCTCGGCATCGAGTGGGCCAGAGTGCAGCCTGAGGCCGATCCTCACATAAGAAGACCCCCTCCTTTTGATGAAGGGGCACTGGACAAATACGCGGCCATCATAGCTCGATGCAAAGCCCTAGGTATGCTCCCTGTGGTAACCCTTTTTCACTTCACTCACCCCCTCTGGCTCGGACTTGATCCATGGTTCGACTTGGAACGTATGGTGGGCCTTTTTACCGCTTACGTGGAACATACAGTAAAAGGTATCAATGACCGGCTTGTCAGATACCATCGGGTTGAGCCTATTTCCTACTACATCACGATCAATGAGCCGATAATGGTACCACTTGCGTCCTATCTGTTGCGGGTTCATCCAAGGGGAAAAGGTAAAGGAGGCAGAAAGGACTTTGTACGCTCCTTTGAACACATCCTATTGGTCCATATGGCTGCGTATGAAACGCTCCACAAGGTGCACCAGCAGTATGGCTGGCAACGGCCAATCGTTACAAGCAATACATGGACAAGCTATGTGTACCATATGGATATGATGGTACTCGACATCCTTTTTGCGGCCAGACGGGGTATAGCCATTGAGGCCTTTTATAGGTATCTCTCTGATCGCAGAACGTGCTTCTACGAACGGCTTTCCTCGTGGCAATGCAGGAAGGATCTTTCGTTGGTTCAACAAGGGGCAGAAAAGACAGTTATGTACATTATGGAACTCTTGTTCGGAAGAAGACCCCTCGGTCGGCTTGTGGAGAGGGCGCTCCTAAGCCCTGCGTATGCACCCTGGATGGACGTGTGTGCGTTCGATTACTACGACCCGTTTCCTGCAGACTATGTCGCTTCGAGCGGCTTTGGCCGAATCAGGATGAGGAAACATCCATGGGAATGGTGTGTAGTGCCTCACGCATTGGGCGCATTTATCGATGCATATGCCTCTGCCGTTGGTGATATGCCGCTTCATATCGTAGAGAACGGTATGGCTTACCCGTGTAAGCGCAACGAAACGACAGCCGGACCGAGACCTGACAACGCAGACCGAACCGAGGTCCTCAAGGCACACCTTTATGAATGTCTCAATGCCCTAAACCGCGGGGTGTGCCTGCAGGCATACTTCTATTGGACCCTGTGCGACAACTATGAGTGGGGTAGCTTCACGCCTCGTTTCGGTATGCTGGGTGTAGAGTACACGCATGGGGCTCGAAGGCGTGCATCTGATATGGCAGGACATAATACAGCAGGTGCCTACAGGGCCATTATCAGTGCGTTTCTCCACAAGGACAAGGACCTCCTCAAGGAGGCGTTCTTTTCTAAGACCTATCCTTTGCTTTTTTGATACAGTAAGCCGGCTCTAGAAAAGAGCAAGCTGCGGATCACGGCGAGCCTTGGTCCTTTTTTTTGACTCGCACGGCTCGAGTACTTCGAGAAGTTCCTTGGGGATATCATTGATAAAGGGTGTCGGAGGACTCTCTACCATTTCACCGAACAACAAGCGACGTCTTGCTCGGGTAACATACAAGAGTCGAGATGCTCGCGTCATACCCACATAGAAAAGCCTTCGCTCCTCTAACGGATCAGCAGGATGCTTTCCTACTTGGCAAGGCAACAACTGTGCTTCACAGCCGACGAGGAATACTACTGGGAATTCAAGCCCCTTTGCAGCATGAAGCGTACACAACGTAACGCGCTCTGCAGAAGGATCGATAGTATCTGGCTCGCTATCGAGCGCTATATCCCTGAGTAATCCATCCATATCAATGCCGTATCGCATAGCGCCTCGCAGGAGTGCCTGGTATGCATCGTTCCAGTCACGATCCTCGGCAGGGAAGCCGACTATGTCAGGGAGCCTTTCCACAATCTCTGGAAGATATGCATTGCCAGGAACCATGGTGCTCCTGAGATGTTGGAGTTTTGAGAGCACATCTTGAGGATGACGTGGACAATACTCATTGAGCACCTGTGAAGATATCCAGTCGTGGGGTTTAGCGAACAGTTTGAGTATAGCCGTCAGCACACGTGAGCAGTTCTTTCTCTGGGCTGCGCTTTTTCCTCCTTTTTGGTACGGGATACCCTGCTTTTGAAGGGCCTGCTCGAGCATCGGAGCCTGCACACTCAACCGATATAGTACTGCGATATCACCAAAGCTTGAACAGAGTGGTTGCTCCTCCTGCCGGACCTTGTTGGCATAGATCGACATATGATCGGTGCCACCCATAAGTCGCTCGATTGTCTCTGCAACAAACATCGCCTCTCCTCGTTCACTCGACGCACTGAAGTATCCGATGCGAGGTCCATTATCAGAAAGACCCTGTGCCGCAATCAGCCTTTGCTGCTGCCACCGGGGCTCGGAGCGAACTGTAGGGGTGGTCTTGTACGCCTCAGTCCCTCGAGCGTGGTGCGTGGTGGTTATACCTGCCGTGATTACTGCTAGGGAGGCACTAAGGATAGAGGCTGATGATCGATAATTCCTGAGCAGACGAACCTCACGGGCCTGGGGATAGTCAGCCTTGAACCTGGAAAAATATGCAGGTCGGGCACCTCTAAAACCATAAATGGATTGATCTGGATCACCTATCACGCATAGATCTGGATTCCCAGGTGCCAGGAGTCTCAACAGGTGATACTGAGCATCATCTATATCCTGGTATTCGTCCACACTTATTGTCTGGAATCGTTCATGGATGGCCTTGAGAAATGGTGTATTGGATGAGAGTAGCAACACCGCTCGTGCAACAAGATCGTCGAAGTCCAGCGCACCAGCCTCGTTGAGCATATCTTGGTAACGACGGTATGCCTCTATAAATTCGTGGTCTTCGCTCAGCACGCTTTTATCATCGTCCGGATACATCAGCGAGCGCTTGGCCTTGGAGACGCGCTCTAAAAAAACAATCCTCTCAGTCCCTGTAGAGGACGGAAGTGCCTGCCTGAGCAAAAGTTCCTGGTCCTCCTGATCCAGGATCGAGAAATCCCTGGGTAGTCCTATAAGGGAGGCACCTTCACGCAGCAAGTCTGCACCTAAAGAGTGGAATGTCCGTATGGTAAGCACGTCTGCAATGCTGGGATACTCGAGAAGTACGGCGAGACGTTGGGACATCTCACGGGCTGCCCTGTTGGTGAAGGTAACTGCGAGTACCTTTTGTGGATCTATACCGCACTCTCGTATCTGATAAGCAATTCTGCAGGTCAGCGTCAGGGTCTTTCCTGTGCCTGGACCTGCAGTGATGATCAACGGACATCCTACCGTGCAGATAGCTGCTTGCTGTTCAGGGTCGAGCTGTCCTAAGAACTCGCGGGTCCATCCAGAAAGAGGTTTTCTTGCAGAAGGGAGTGGGTAGTCGCTGGACAAAACTGAGTGACTCGTCTGAGTAACGTCAGGTTGGTCAGCAGGAAGAGGGTGGTCCTTTTTTTCTGTAGCTATGCGGAATGTGTCTTCAGCATTTGGCTCCAGGAAGGTGAGATGACCCTCGAGACGTGTTCGCTCTTCAGGAGTAAAGATTCTGATCGCACCGAACTGACCGTCATAGCCAGCTTCGATGGTCAGCTCTCCGGCCCTTACGCGACGAATTGCTTCTGCAGTTACCGGTCCCCCGACCTTTTCGATTTCTTCGAGGGGACATTCCCTAAGAATGGTCAACTCTGGTCCCAGCCGTTCGATCATCAGTTCGCACCGCTCTAGGACCTTTTTTGTCTGGGGACCAAGATCGAGTGCCTCTCCTACGATCTCAGCTAACGAGACAAGCCGCTCATAAGGGAGCGCCCCCTGAGGTCGCACACCCTCTGGTCTGTCTGCCAGCGCCTCTACCCGGTGCATCACGCCCACGGTAAGTTTCTTCCCACACAACGGACACAACCCGTTACGCCTCACGGTTTCCTTTGGCTCTATCCTCTGGTTGCACTTTCTGTGTCCGTCGAGATGGTACTTGCCCTGTTCTGGAAAAAACTCAATCGTGCCGAGGAATCCACCTGTCAAGGGATCTTTCAAAGCTTCCCTTATCGCAGAAAACGAGGACTCACACGCAAAGAGATTGGCCTCTCTTCCCACTTTTTCAGCTGAATGGGCATCGGAGTTCGAGACCAGAGCAAATGAATCCAGCGCAGAAAGACGCCAATTCATAGCAGGATCTGAGCTGAGACCGGTCTCAAGTGCAAAAATCTCAGAAGTCAAATCCTCGAAACATTCTTGAAGAGAATCGAATCCTGACAGCGATCCCAGGACAGAAAACCATGGGGTCCAGATGTGCGCCGGTATGAAGATGGCCTGAGGAGACAGATCCAGTAGTATCTCGAGGAGCAGTCTGCAGTCGAGTCCAAGTATAGGTCGGCCGTCTGAGGCGAGATTTCCAAGGCGTTCTAGCCGAGCCGAGAGCAGGTCTGCGCGCTCAATATCTGGGAGAAGGATAAGTGAATGCACCTTCCTCACTCGACCGCCCTTCTTGTAAATGCTGCTTATTTCGGTAGAAAGAACAAAGCGAACCGCACCCGAGCATGAGGGAGGCACTCCATCAGAAGCCTCCCTCGTAAGGTCATCCCTCAACCGGTAGAGACCTTCTTCTGCTGGTACAAGACACCCTTTGATCTCGTCTCTCCATCGAGGGTGTGTGACGTCGCCGGTTCCTACAAGGTAGACGCCTTTGCGGAGCGCTGCCCTGTGGAGCTGGACGAGGGTGAGGTCCTTGCTTGTTGCTCGAGAAAACCTCGAATGGATATGGAAGTCTGCTAGGAATCTCATTGCTTCTGCGCACAGCCCTCATTGTGTGTTGGTTGATGGGACGTACACGTACCGTTACCATGTTTACGTCGATACTGCAACATGGTGTTTTCTTGTTGGCGGGCGTTTCAGTAAGGTGGAGATGGGCTCGAACAAACGAGGGTGCACAAGAGATGCAGATTGTTGAATGTTGCGATACCGGAACATGGCACGGCATGACTATCAAAAAGATCACGGTAGTGTCTTCTTCGAGCGGGTTTTCAGTTACTCTTATGAGTCTCGGAGCCACTATTACCTCGGTTGTGCTCCCTGACCGATCTGGCATCCTCCAAGAGGTAACCCTAGGACACGATGACTTTCAGGGATATTTTTTACTGCCTCGCACATACTTCGGTGCAACGATAGGTAGGGTGGCGAATCGTATTGCTCGAGGAGAATGTATCCTGGAAGGAACGACGTACCGGCTTGCGAAAAACGATCGTGGCATTCACTGTCTCCATGGCGGCCACAGAGGCTTCGACCAGGTGGTATGGGACCTCGAATATGCACGCCAGCTCCCCGGAGACGAGGTTATGGTTACCTTTTCTTATCGTAGCGAACACATGGAAGAGGGATTCCCTGGTACGCTCTCCGTACAGGTGACCTACCTGATAAAGGAGCTCACAATCGACATAGGGTACCGCGCGACTACCGATAGGACTACGATCGTGAACCTTACAAATCACACCTATTGGAATCTTGAAGGTCTTGATCGTTTATCTGTAACGACATGTCTAGGCCATAGGGTCTGCATCCATGCAGATGCATATCTTCCTGTAGACGAGACGCTCATACCTACAGGGGAGATCGCACCGGTTGGCTCTTCTGGGCTCGATGTGAGGACTCCAAAGGGCATTGGTGAGGTGATCGCTCGATGTGGCGACATAGATCTCTGCTATGTACCAGCCCCGACAGGAGCACTACGGCCTGTAGCTGAGGTGTATGCGCCTGGTTCAGGTCGTGTGATGACGGTAACAACTGACCAACCGGGTCTTCAGTGGTACACAGGCAATTTTCTCGAAGGTGTGCCTTATCGTGGCGGGGTTGCTTGTAAACATCTGGCGTTCTGTCTGGAGGCTCAGGGGTTTCCTGATGCCATCCACCATCCACACTTTCCTCAATACATACTCACTCCTGATACAGCCTACCTTCGTAGGATAGTATACTCATTTGCCAGTGAGTGAATACCTTCGGCGTGCCATGTGAAGGCTTACGCCTCGGGTGCAGCATGTAGTCCTTGGAGGCCGTAACAGCGAGATGATTCGTTACCTGTCCTGGATAGGTGGTAGAGGCGTTCTGATCGGGGCTGCCATTTTGCTGTGGCGAATGCCGTAGAAAAAGTAGATGGTGAAGCCAGTGAACAGCCAGGCAAAAAATCGCGCCCAGGTAATCTTGGGCAGTGAAAGCATAAGACCAAAGCAGAACCCCATGCCAAGAAGAGGAATCAGCGGGACCAGGGGACAACGAAACGACCGCCTCATTTCAGGATGCGTTCGACGAAGCACAACGACGCCTCCACATACGATGGTAAAGGCAAATAGGGTACCGATATTACACAACTCTGCTGCAGTGCCAATATCGATAAACCCTGCGAACCCTGCTACAACGAGGCCAGTGATTGTTTGCGAGACATATGGTGTACGGAAGCGAGGATGCACTTTTGAGATCCAGGGCCAAAGGAGGCCGTCCCTGGACATGGAGAAGAATATACGGGGTTGCCCCATGAGCATAACGAGCAGAACGCTGGTGATGCCGGCAACTGCCCCTGCTGCTACTAGGGCAGATCCCCATCGGAATCCTTTGAGGATCAAAGCGTGTGCAACAGGTGCTGGATGATTGAGGTCAGTATAGGAGACCATGCCTGTCAGGACGGTGGCAACGGCGATATATAGAAGTGTGCAAATTGCCAAAGAAAGGATAATCCCGATCGGCATATTGCGCTGAGGGTTCTTGGTTTCTTCAGCGGCAGTCGAAACTGCATCGAACCCGATGTAGGCAAAAAAGACTATTGCTGCACCGGCCATCACGCCCTTAAAGCCAAAGGGAAGGAACGGCCTCCAATTCTCAGGGGACACATGAAAGCTCCCCACTACGACGAACACGAGCACGGTGACGACCTTCACCAATACCATAAGGCTGGTAAAACGGGCGCTTTCTTTTATCCCAATAATGAGGATAGTGGTGAGCACAAGCACAATGCCCAGTGCTGGAAGGTTGACCAGTGATCCGGTGAGCGTGTCTGGTGCAGTTGCACACCAGCGCTCTGGACCGATTCCAAGCTCGTGGCACAAGAGCCATTGGTACGAGGCTGCCTTGGGGGACCCTGTACACCAGGATGGAAGATGCAGACCTGCAGCCTTGAGGATACTCACGAAGTACCCTGACCATCCTATGGCAACGGCAATCGAGGCCACTACATATTCCAGGATGAGGTCCCATCCTATGATCCATGCAATGACCTCTCCCATGCTGGCGGAGGCATAATTGTACGCGCTTCCTGCAACTGGGATTGAGGATGCCAGTTCTGCGTAGCACAGCGCGGCGAAGACACAGGCAGCACCTGCTACGACAAACGAAAGGATGACGCCCGGCCCAGCGAGACCTGCACCCACACCGGTCAGGACGAATATCCCCACGCCTATAATGGCGCCAATGCCCAAAATAGTGAGGTCAAAGGCATTGAGTGTTCGATTGAGCCGGTGGTGTTCGATATCAATTTCCTCGAGTATATGCTCCAGGATTTTGCGACGAAACATCCTTTTCACGATCGAGTTCCTTTTCTCCCTTTACTCGGTAGATGGGTGCGGCATCCCTATAGTAATTGCACATACTACCATCTTTTCCTTCATGCAGAAATAAGGGATTAGGATGAGGGCTCTGGAAAGGTCAAGCATGGATGTATGCATCAATGGTGTGTGTTTGTAAAACGCACTGACCAGACAATCTCAGGATGCTGACAGATGTGGTTTGAAGGGCATGCGCCTGGAAGCTCGACAATGGAAAACGCCAAGGTACTGATGTTTCCTTCTGTGGTGAGGACCTTATCTTGCACCTCATGGCCTTCGGGTGCGACCACCGTCGATTCCCGCGCCTCGAAGGTATCAGGAACATAAAGGGTTATACGGTGCGTGAAGGGAGCAAAGGTCGTACCGACCGAGCCTTCTTGTATCCCTGTCAGTGTAGCAGTGGTGGGATCCCACGTGAGGGAGTGAATGACCTTGACCCCTCCCAGGATGTGTCGGTTCGTACCGAGAAGCTGCGGCCGACCAAGAGGTGTGCGAAGGGTGATGACACGAGCTGTACGGGCTGGGATCCTGACTGAGATCGTACCCTGTACCTCACCCACTACTGTTTGCTCCCAGGATTCAAAGGCAAGATACCGTTCATGTGGATCGAGCCCTGCATCTGCAAGATGGACCGTGATTTCCCTTTCTCCGTCAGCCAGCCAACACGGAGGAAGGATGCTGAGGTCTTTGTTCATGCCCCAGTTCAACAGACCAAGCACATGATATGGCTCGTCAAAATCATTGACGGAAAGGGACCACACTTCTGGGAACTCTCTGGTGAACAAATCGAGTGGCCGCCCAGTTTTCCCGTACACAGGAAGTATTCGACGGACTGTGTCAACAGCTTCGGGGCTGAGATCGACCAGACGATCACCTAGTTTCACCAATCCTCCCTGCATGACAACCGACGTGGCAAAGGTCCTGGATTCGTCGATTGTCAGTGGAGGTATTGTCGGATCTCTGTGGGATCGGAAGAATATGAGATCTGGGTGATTGATCCAGACCCTCCCATTGAGGTAGTACCGCCTTGCAGCATCCCTGTACATAGGCTTGAGACCTTGATTGTCGATGACAGAGATCGGATCGTAAGGGTCGGCAGAGGTGCCTTCCCATGCGGGCATTGTATCGAGGGTGAGGCGCAATGAATCGACAAGGCCCATGTTGTGTCCTACGAGGGCTACGTTGAGGAAAAAGACGTTGTCCCCTAACGTATCCCTGAGAAGTTTTATGCCGTTACGGTAGAAAGCAAGCCGTGTGAGGGATGGATCGCACCAGTCTTCGGTCAGCATGACCCGATAGGCAAAGTCGAGTTTGAGCCATTGGATGCCCCACTGAGTGAGGCGCTTCATGAGCGCTGCCAGATGCTCCTGAACAGCTGGTTGCGAGAGATCGAGATGAAGCGTTTCCTCTGAGCCCAGGAGTCCTCCACCAATTGGTGGGGCAAACCATTCTGGATGTGCTTCGAGGATGTGCGCACCGGGCTGTGCATCGAAGGCACGTATCCACAGGCCCGTCCTGAATCCAAGGGCTTGTGCGCGCTTTAAGAGCCACTGAATGCCGTTATCGTTTCCATGGTCTGGAAACCGTGCCTTGTTAACTTCCCAATCGCCGACAGCATCCTGCCATCCATCGTCTATCTGAAAATATGTCATTCCCCAGCGTCGCAGTTCTCGATCCGCGAAGTCCATATTTTCCAAGATAACCGCTTCGTTGACATCAGTCCCATAGCCGCCAGAAGCACTACCGCCGGACCAGGAGTTCCACCCTGCGGGAACACCAACGTCCGGATGACGCTCAGTCCATGTGGCAATCCCGAGCCACGTCTTGAGTCGATCTGCGTATGCTTCAAGGGCCAGATGGGGGCTTGCCTGACTGACGTCTATGACCATTGTCTCCGAGGTCAGACTCTCTCCAGGAGCCAGTATTTGTGCTGGATCATACTGACAGCCTGCTTGCACGCTAAGGAGGGAACGTGTGTTGCGTATAGGTGTTGTCACTACGATGGGTTGTCCGTTATCAAAGCTCACAAAGCCAATCAAGAGACTCTTCCCAGTAGCCTGGTTGTAGATAAGGCTCGACCAATTGGAAAAGCTTGCCATGGTTCCTGGATAGATCGGTACGATAAAATCAAGATAGGTGAGTACTCCATTTGTGAGGATGCGAAGATCGGCAGTGCCACTGCAGGCAAGTCCAGCAGAGGGCAACCCTGTTGAGAGTGGATAGAGGGCACCGATTCGCAACGGCAGCTCAGTAGTGTTCGATACGGTGAGCCACGAGATAATGTAACGTTGTCCATCGAGCACGCTAAACCATTGGAAAAGGGTCGGATGGTTGCTGGTGGCACGCCTCTTGATACACAATGATGTTCCCTGACCAAGGACATTCGAGCTCTCCTGGACGTGCCACGTCGAGGTAGCCTCATCTGAGCTATACCATCTTGTGTCAGGTAAGACTGCCCTTGAAAGCACCATTGCTTCAGCGTCGCGGATAGAGAGATCACCTGAAGAAGACGTGCAGAATATACTGTAGGTTCCCCGGGAAAGATCGTAGGAGAGATATACATGTTTGTTTCCGATGATGATTTCCTGTCCTTGTTGGAGCACTTGGGCTGCATCTGTTGTGAAAGGGGCAGGGGAATGACCAACGTCGGTTTGGTAATGGGTGTCTTGTGAGCAACCAGTAAACACCAACACAATCATTACGGCAAGGATCGCTTGGCAATGTTCAGTCAGAACCGAAGCACGTCTGCAGAGCGCGCTGTATGACATCATGATCGATAGACACCAATTGACCCTAATGAAGGGCCCATCCTAAAATTGCATGTCACTACTCTACTACACTGCGCTCGGCAGCAGCAACTCAGGTAGGAAGATGAGGAGAGAGGGTCAGCGCGTGCTTTTGGAGCCGACCATAGAAACAGCTGGTCAGCCAGAGGAAACCCGGCACAGGGGCGAGTGCCGATGTTGTGGAGATGGTGGATGAACCACAGGAGTGAACTACCACATCGATGCTTACGGGCTGCAACCTTCAGTGAGTAGGTGCACATGAGCTACTTTTTTCTAAGTCTTAAGATCCTATTGGGTGTGGGCGTGGCACTTTTTTATATTGCTGTGCTCTACCCGTGGGCTGTGAGACTCTTGGGGAATGTTGCCCGTAGGGAGTGGGAGACCAAACGGCCATGTTCAGCCGCCTATGTAGCAATTAGCCTCGGTATGCTCGTGCTGCCATTTGGTGTCCCCCGATTCTTGGCACCTGTCCGTCTTTTTTATGCCGCAATGGCAGTCTTGACCATCCTCAAACTGATAAGCTACCTCAAGGAGCACGGCTGGCCTCGCCGTCTCCTTGCCCACCAGGAAGACTTTACTGCATTCATGCACACATACACCATCAATTACCCTGAACGACCGGAACCATGTGAAGATGGTGAATCGATGGCTGAGCCCCGGGCTCTCAAAAGGAGGGCATACCTAATCTGTGCACTGGTGGGCGCTATTGGCTTCTTAAACGTGTCATTGGCTCTGTGGCGGTATACTCCTGCTCCGGTAGTAACTATCGCAAAGTTTGTGTGTGTTGTCCTTCTCCTTCAGGCCACACAGGATGTGCTGCGCGCACGTCTTATCCGTAAGGGCTTAAGGCCAGACCTCGTGCTCGTGGATCTTCGGTTGTTTTGGTCTAGGACCTTTGAGCTTGCCATGTTAAGGACACATCCTATGCTCTACCGGTGGCTGCTCAGATATCTGTACGTGCCGTTGGGGGGAAGGAACCATCCCATACGAAACATGATGCTCTGTTATGTATTCAGCGGCATTCTGCACGAGTACATGCTGGCGATCGCGTCTATGAAGCTCTCTGGTCTCTGGTTTGCCTATTTTGCCGCCAATGGCCTGCTTGTCTGTTGCGAGAGTGTAGTGAAGCCATCAAGAGAGCGTCTTCTTATCCGTCTCGGAGAACGCTCCTTCTGGTATCAGGCAACTGAAGTGCTTTTTCGTCTTGTCAACCTGCTGCTTACCTTGGCCCTTGCGCATGTGTTGTTCATGGGACTCGATCAGGTGATTGTATTTCACAGATGAGATCTGCGTGCGCTATGAAACAGTGCTGTTCATGCCACGGCATGTCCTTGACAAAGGCGCAGGAGAACACGCGCAGGGTGCTCGTAGACGTGCTTCATCTTCATGGCACCTTTTACCGCAGAGAACGGCCTGGTTATTGAAATGAGAAGCGACGAGGATAGTCGTGTGTGATGTAAAAGAATGTTGTCTGTGTGTCATTAAGAGGAACGGAGAAATCGAATCGAATGCTGTAAATTCGGCCTCCTCTGACATCTTCGATTGTTGCTGTAAGAAACCCGTTAGATCTGCTCCTGCCAGGATAAGCGAGTGAATCAGTCATAAAAAGTCGTTCCAATGCACTTTGTAAAAACGGTTGCGTTAACGTTCTGATACGCACGCTGCTTGGTCCGAGGACCTCCAGCTCAGGTACATCCTTACTGACGGTGAGAGGATAGGTTCGAAATCGTCCCTTTGACGTCATGACATCGAAGGCATGCTGAAGGGCGAGTACGTAGGCCTCCGAAGGGAGGTTGATAAAGACCACATTGACGGGCGATTCTACGTCTTCGAGCTGGCGTGAGGTTTCTCGAACGATCCTTGTCTGGAAGCCAAACACGGTATGGAATGAATCCCTTTTTAGGACCACCCCGATTACTGGCACGACGACCCAGAGCACCATAAGAAAGAAGACAATCGGGATAGAGAGCTTTCCGAAACCCCGTACGTGTATGAGCCTGACGAGATAGGTTGCGATGAAGAGCGCAAACGGGGCTGCAGGCACATAGAGGTGGCGCGCCTGCGGCACAAGAGGCAGGATCGGGAGCAAGCAGACAATCGTCCAACACCCGAGAAATAGAAAGAGAGGTTGTCTCAACAGCCTCTTGCGTATGAGAGGATAAAAGATCACACAGGTACAAACTGCCATGAATAAAGCGACCATGACGAGCATGGAGAAATGTCGATCGTTCTGCCCGAAGGTCTGATGTGAAGGAAACGGCACGAGAAACAAGAGTCCTGAGGCGTAGTACAGCACGTTTCGTGTAACAGCAAGTACTGCAGCACCGAGAGTTTTGGTCTCGTCGAAGATAGCGTAGTAGCCTGAAACTCCATAGTCGGCGCTCACATAATAGAGCACGAATCCTAGGACGGCTCCGCAAAAGGGCGTGTAGTATTTCCCAGCTTGTAGCAACCCCGGCCATTTTTCAGGATGTGTCTTTCTCCACACCAGAATGTCGTACAGCACATATGCCGCAAAGGATGAGGCACCACTTTCCCGGGAAAGAAGCGCCAGTACAAAAAAGACCCATGCAAGGGCACCCCATCGCGGCTTTTCGGTGTCTCTGAAACGGATGTGGGCCCAAAGGCCGATCAGACTGAACAGCACGACAAGGAGCGATATTCTGTCTGCGATCCACGCGACGACAAAAGAGATGGCAGGATTGCTGGTAAAAAGGAGTGCCGCAAGAAAGGCACCACGGGTGCTCTTGATGAGGCGTCTGCCTAGCATACCCACAACAACACACGAGAGACTATGGAGTATAAGATTGGTGAGATGGTAGCCGAAAGGATTCTTGTGCCATATGAGGTAGTCGAGCCGCAGCGATAGACTACTTAGAGGGCGAAAGAAACGAAGCGCGGCATCAGGGCTTGTCCACCATGGCACCACGTAGGGATGGCGTTTAGTTGTATCTGGATCGATGAGTTCGTAAAGGTTCATCTTTTTGGGATGTGCTGAATATGACTCGCCGGATAGTTCCTGGATGAAGAAAAAATCGTCGCACATGAAAGGAAGAGAAAGTGTAAAGGAAAAAAGCACTAGGGGCAGGCCTGCTACAGCAACGATAAGAAGGGACGTTCGCATCTGTTGCCTACCTCCTGGAGCACACGAACCAGCTTATAGCACTTGCCGGCCAGAGCCGCCATATCGAGTCACCCGGCCGTACTACGCAATCCATGGGTCTGCAGCCCGTGCAGGTTCTCCCGGCAAGGATTTGCATTATCACAACCCTCTGCTAAAATTTCTAGTCTACATGCCGTGACTCGCCACCTTTTTTTTTGAGAGTGAATTTCAGGCTCAGAGAGGTGAGCATAGACAGATGGTGCGAAATTCCTACTTGTTGCTTTCAAGAAAGGAAAGCGTCGTTCATTGCCGATTGAATTCACGTGCACAGGTTCGCTACTGGAGGTGTGAATAGCAACCCCTATGGTACAGGTCTTAGAAACCCATCGCTCCCTCCGTCCGTCCTCTTGCCTTTGGCTTCATATCCTGCTGGTCAGTGGTCTGCCCTTTCTGTTGTATAGCTTCCTGCTGTCGTTTCCTTTCATGTGCGACGATTTCTGCTTGGTCGCCCAGCTTTCAGGGCAGTCGTATGGGTCACAGAAGAGTGTGTTGAATCTATATGACCTTATTCAGCCTGACCTTGTCCATCACTATCCTGAGGTTGTGCCGTGGTGGACGAGCCCATCTATGCAGCTTCGTTTCTTACGGCCACTGGCAAGTCTTTCGCTCTACCTTGATTATCTCATGTGGGGAAAGGTTTCTCTTGGATTCCATCTTACCAATGTCCTCGTTCACTGTGCCTCCTGCCTTGTCATCTTTTTTTTGGGACGCTTGCTCTTTAGGGAGACCATGGCTGCGCTGTCGGCTGCTCTGATATTTGCGTACCATCCGTGTGTGGTCTTCGGCGTCCAATGGGTGGCTGACAGAAACGGCCTACTCTCCCTCTTCTTCGGTGTGCTGGGCCTTTACCTACATATACGCTTCCGACAGGAGGTTAGACGACGCTGGGAGATTGCAGCTTGGTTGTGTTTTGTACTCACCTTTCTGTCGAAGGAAAGTGGTGCGGTCTTTCTTGCTGGATATGCTGCCTACGACATCTTTGTCTGGAGAAAGGAGCATCCTGAGCAATGGTCGGGTATCATCCGACTGGGATGGTATTACCTGGCCTTTTGTCTCCCGCTTTTCATTTTCATTGTGTACTTTTCAATGTCAGGATACGGCATTGTGGGGAGGTACACTGTGTTCCATGAAGGCTGGCCCGTTACCCATCTGCTTGCCCATATGGCAAAGAACGTATTTCTGTATCTCATAGCTCTTCTTTTCATATTTGTCCCGGTGAGCAATCGAATTGGCGAGGTGCTTTTTGAGCGTCCGCTGGTGCTTCTGTCTTTTATGGCGATGGTTGTGCTTGCGGCGATCCTCATGTATCCCGCCTTCAAACAACGACTTTTCCGTGACGGAAGGTATTCCTTTCTTGTTGTGTGGCTCCTGGCTATTCTGATGCCTTTGCTGTCGATCAGTCCGTCCAATAGGTATTTGTACCCTGCCGTAGCCCCTTTCGGACTATTTATGGGTGCATTTCTCTCGAGGGTGAAGCGCACAAGAGGCTTTGGGAGGTTTACTACCATAGTGTTTGTCGCGCTTATTCTCTATTTCACTGCTGTCCCGATCGCGATGACAAATATCCTCAGTGCTACGTTGAAAAATGACTACGGTATGCAGAGCCGGATTGTTCAAGAAACGCTGTCTTATATAGAGGAGGAGAGACCTAGCGCACCTTTGGATGTGGTTTTCATCAATCTTCCCTACAGTTGGCTGATCTTTGGCTTTCAGTTCGCTTTTGATTTTCAAGTGGGAAAAGGAATCGTGCGCACCTTCCCTTTGACGGTGAGCAAGGATGTGGCAGCAGTCGAGATCCTCGGAGATCGTACCTTCCGAATTCAGGCCGGGAAACGACCCTTTCTCGGAAGCGAATACGAGCGGATGTTCATGACAGAGATGGTTAACAGGGAAGGCTTCACGGTATCGCATCCTTTGTTTAAGGCAACCATAGAGAAGGTGGTGGACGGTCATATCATGAGCATTTTGTTTGATTTTACCCGGCCGTTTAGCGATCCTCACATGAGGTTTTTCTTTATCAAGAAAGGTACTGTCTATCCTGTGTTTGTCACTCAGGGTGGCGGTCAGTTGTCGCTGTCGCCTGAAGCGCAGGCTGATGGCCATTTTATCATTGCGACAGCTGAAGGCAGTGCGGAAGCCGATTGATAATGCTCGAGCGCCTTGACCTCTTAGTGCGATACGTCATGGGGTACAGCTGGGGAAAGGCAATGACTCCTTGAGGGACAATTCCATGAATACGAGCGGAGCCTCCAACAACACCGTGCCTGCCAGATCCTTTGCTGCAAGCCTTTTTCAACTCCTTCGTCCAAAGCAGTGGACGAAGAATATCTTTGTCTTTGCCGTCCTTATCTTTTCTCATGACCTCTTTGTTCCTCGGCAAGTAGCAAAGGCTCTGTTGGGATTCGTCATCTTCTGTATCATTTCTAGTGCCGCCTACGTATTTAATGACCTTATGGATAGGGAGCAAGACCGACACCATCCGAGAAAGTGTATGAGACCTATTGCAAGTGGCAGGATCTCGCCCCACGCCGCTGTTGCTATCTTCATAATGCTTTCACTTTGGGGCCTTGCAGGCGCTGCAGCACTCAATTACCGCTTTGGAGGTATCGCCTTGGTGTACCTGTTGATCAATGTTGGGTACTCCATCTATCTCAAACGTGTCGTGATACTTGACGTCATGATCCTTGCTTCTGGCTTCATGCTGAGATTGTTCTCAGGTGCGGCGATCCTCGACGTAGCTATGTCTTCTTGGTTTATCATTTGTACGATCCTTGTATCGCTTTTTCTCGGTCTTGGGAAACGAAGGCAGGAGCTGGTCATTATGGGCGACAAGGCAGCCCAGCACCGTGATGTGCTCAGGCACTATACCCCTTATGTGCTCGATCAGATGATCGCGGTGGTCACTGCGTCGACACTTATTTCCTATGCTATTTACACCATTTCAGAGGAGACGGTTCGAAAGTTCCAGACACAAAACCTTGTCCTCACCTTGCCCTTTGTCCTGTACGGTATATTTCGATACCTCTACCTCATCCACAGGCACGGCAAAGGAGATAGCCCCACCATGCTCATGCTGGAAGATGTTCCCATGATGATCAACAGTGTGCTTTACGTACTGACAGTGATTGTAGTGATATACGCGTGATGGTGCTCGGCTTTATCGTCATTTGAAAAACGCAGTTGTTATTATGGTCGATACGCTTGTAGCGCGCGTTCCGGCAAGTGAGATGTTTGTCGGGCTGTTGCTTTGTGTATATGGACGTTGCTCCCTCATTGACCTGCCTTTGACATTTCATGTTCGGTTCCTTAGGATCTCTGCGGCAAGGCGGACTGGAAGATCAGAGCGGGTATGTTGTGTGCGTGGGGGGAAAATGGAGCGCTACGCCGGTGGAAAAAAGGGAAATCAGGGTGGAACAACATGTACTCGCCCAGTGGCGTAGAAAGCTGATCCTTGGTTTTATCCTGGGCCTCGGTGTGGTCATAGGACTGTCCTTTTACGCAGATCTGCCCGAGTTACTTGAAGCCTTTCATCATTGGCGATGGATGTATCTTCCTCTTGTGCTGATGTGCGTCGTTAGTAACTACGCGCTGAGGTTTTTTCGCTGGCATTACTACCTGAGTGTCATCGGAATCGACAAGGTGGACTGGAAGGACAGTCTGGGGATCTTTCTTTCTGGCTTTTCGCTCACTATGACGCCTGGTAAGGCAGGTGAGGTACTTAAGTCGTTCCTTCTGAAACAAGTCCACGGTACCCCTGTGAGCTATTCGGCATCCATCGTTGTGGTGGAGCGCCTGACCGATGTGTTGGGTATGGTGCTCATCGCCTCATTGGGGCTCGCAAGCTACCATTTTGGATCGAGCGTTCTTGGCCTTACGTTGGCGCTTTGTGTGCTCTTTGTCGTCCTTGTCCAACAGCAGACGTTGATACGCCGAGTGTTCGATGCCGGCGAGCGGCGAGCAAGAGTGAAACTCTTTGTAGCTCCAATGCGCAACCTCTACGAAAGTACCTACCTCCTGCTGCGGCTCAAGCCACTCCTGGGTGGAATTGCGATCGCAACCGTGGGGTGGGCTGGCGAATGCGTAGCCTTTTTTCTGGTCTTGGTCGGGTTAGGCCTGCTTCCATCTGCAACGCTTGCATTGCAGTCGGCTTTTATTTACGCACTTACCACTCTCGTCGGTGCTGTCTCGTTCCTGCCTGGAGGACTGGGGGCTACCGAGGCCGGGATGGCAGTTCTTTTGACCCGCATGGTGCACCTGGGAAGGGATGCCTCTGCAGCGGCTACCATGTTGATCCGTTTCGCCACGCTGTGGTTTGCCGTAGTGCTCGGGTTTGCGGTACTGGGCATTTTCCAAAGAAGCTTATCGGCACGAAGCCGCTGCATCGATGCATGAATGCGACTGGCTCACCTGCTTATCTAGCGTGCCACAGTCTGACCGGGTTGTGGGGCTTGAGGATCAAAAAAAATCGCTCTTGGGATGGACTTGTTTCAGGAAAGCCCTTTTGGATCCTCCTGAGCGAATATAGCTCACGACGGTGGCAGCAGCATCTATGACTCGATCGACCAGGTGATTATAACGGAAGGATCCTTGCCGACCATACGAGATCAAATGGTCATACGACAGAAGATATTCCGCCAAGGTAGCAAGGCAGGTCTCGTATCCTATCTTATAGATTGCATAGGCGTGTGGGATCTCCACAGTAGCTACAAGGGAAATAGCTTGTTCAGGAATACGATAGAAATGCGCCACCCCCTGACGAGTATCCTTGTACATCCTGTCCGCCAGATCAGCGAACGTAGCCCCGTCCTTCGTGTCGAAACAAACCTCGACACAGATGCCTGTGGTTTCTTTAGTCCCCATTGTGGCATCAAGGTTCTTGGGCTCATAGATCCGCTTGAAAGGATAATGTGCTTCAGGAAAGTAGGTTTGGATCTTGTCGCTGAGCTGTGGACGTTTCACGATACAAAAAAACAACGCGAGTCGTCTGTAGGTCAGCGCAGCCGAGGCATTGCGAACGTGCTCAGGGGGTTCGGGGCGTAAGAGGTCTATCAGCCTGGGCAAGGGTATGGTGCTGATAACGAGATCCCCGTTGGCCTTTGCACGGCCTTGAGAAGTATGGTACCAGACGTGCTCGACTCGACCATCTGAGACGTCGATACGATCGACCGGTGCCTTGAGCCGAACAATGCCTCCTTTTGTGGCGATCCTCTCTAGCAGTGCATCGGTAACCATTTGGGCGCCGAGGCGTGGATAGTATAGGGTAAGCCCTTTTGTATCACTCTGCTTCGTTCGTCCTGCTGTCCGAAGGGTAGCGACACTTTTTCGTATGGTGTCCTTCCACAAGTTGTGCTCTTGGTAAAACCTGTATCTTTCCGTGAACCAGTCCACCGACACTTCTGAACAAGGCAGTCCGGTCACCTTAGGTACGTAATCCTGAAAGAAGTACTGGTATATCCTCTTACCAAATCGACTGCAGAGGATCTGCTCTACGTTTCGGTACGCACCTTTTTGAAACGACGACCGTAGTCGTGCCCACAGCATGCTCGCTGTCATGGGCACCGTGGCGCTTGTTCCAAGGGTTCGTATCAGATTGGGAGGGTTTATCGGCGAGGGGATCTCTTTGCCGCGAAATCCAAAACCGTAAAAGCCGTTCACACGGCGCAGATGTTCACCGATAAGCTCTTTATAGTATGGGACATGAGGCTCTAAGAAGATATGAGGCCCAAGATCGAAATAGAAGTCGTCGATGCGCAAGGTCTTGAGGATACCTCCAGGAGTTTCCTCCTGTTCCAGTATCTCGATCTGGTATCCTTCTTTTTGAAGTTGGTATCCTATCCAGAGTCCGGCAAAACCACCACCAAGGATAAGCGCCTTTGACGTCCCTGGTCCTGAAGGGCTGATTCCAGTTGTCTTACTCAACGTATCCTAACCCTCTCAAGCGTTCACGCATGGTTTCCTCATCCTGTTCAGAATATCCTTGATCCCGACTGCCTTGATCCTTATAGGACGAGGCAGTTTTTCTCGTTCGGGGATGGCGTACGACAAACTCCTCTGTGAACAATCCAAGGAGTTCTTGCCCATCCATATCGTCAGGTACCGGCAGCGACATCGCATAAAGGATCGTGGGTGCAAGATCAGCCAATGTTGCTCCCTGGATCTCGATGCCAGGAGCGACGATGCTGCCCCAGGCCATGATGATACCGTTGAGGTTGTGGTCGCCGCTTATCACCCGGAAGTCCTCACCTGGTATCAGCGGGGTAACAATCGGTTCAGAAGTGGAACTACGGCTATCGATCATAATGCCACTGATAGGGATGTCTTCGCGCCAGCGGACAAGAAGATCGGGTGCTTTGTCCACATAAGGTCCTGTGTAAATCTCGTCGCGGTGAAAGACACGATCTACAATGGGCAGACCGCTCGTACGGTCTCGAAGGTGCGAAAGGCTTTCCTTTAGTTCCTCAACGAGTGCCCAGTACTCGTTGCCTGGCTCCACGATGCCTTGTGGTTCTCTTCCTTTGAGGTTAATGCGAAGAATAGGAAACAGTGTGTCTGAAAAGACCCTTGTACGCTTCCAAACGATGCCTGCAAAGCAGAGTCTGCTTTGGACCCGGTTCCTGAGCTGAGGAAACCATCGCCAGAGGTTTTCTTTGAGGCGTCGTGGGGTCTTCCCTATGACAAGGGTGTATAAAGAGCCTAAAAGGCGACTGACTACGCCTGTCTCGCCGCTGGATGTCCCGGAGGAATAGGCAAGGTACTTGTTTGCCTCGAGCCACTGGTTCAACTGGTTGCTTGCCGGATGCTTTGGCCCACAGCCATGGTCAGACATGATGAGCAGCACGGTCCTGTCGTCAAGAAGATGATCCATGAGCTCAACGAGAAAGGTATCGAGCTTTCGGTAGGCAGACAATATCACATCGCCGTAGACGTGGGCATCCTCAGGCCGGTATGCTGGATGCTGTTCGTCCATATATTTCCAAAAGCAATGGTGGGCTGCATCAGTACTTCTAAACACACTGACAAAGAGATCCCATGGCTCGTGGGTCATGAGAAAACGTGTTGCAGTAATCTTTTGGTCTAGCTCTTCATGAAGGCGCCGTACCGCCATATCGATATCACCGCCCACAATACAGCCGGTTAGACCGGGCTCGATCGTGTAGCCACCGATTTCGCGAACGAGCCTCTTGTAGAGGTCCGGAGGGTAACAAAAGCCCTTGCTCTCCACGCCAGGTGCATCAAGCCCAGCAATGAGAAAGCCGTTTACCTGTTCTGCAGGATAGGTCATAGGCACATTGATGACACCAACTTTTCTGCCGGCCTGTCCGACAAGACCCCACAGCGTTGCACCGTCGCGCATGCCTCCATGAATGAAGCGAATCGCGTAGGTGTGTGGTACAAATTCGTAGAATTCATAAATGCCATGCTTTCCAGGATTCTTTCCGGTCATAAACGTGGTCCAGGCAGCAGCGCTCCTTTGGTTGGGTACTGATTCGAGCTTTCCCCATGCACCTTCTGCAATGATCCTGGCGAATCCTGGCAGGTGTCCTTGTTCCACCCATGGTCTGATCAGGCGCAGGGACGCGCCGTCAAGTCCTACCACAAAGACGCGAAGAGGAGTTTCCTGGGTGTCGATCATGTGCCTGCGCTCGCTGGACTATTTATCGTAGTCTCATGGGATGGCCAATTCAGGCCTTTTTGAGGAGCATGAGCATCTCGTATTCCATATCGAGCCTTGCCTCGATTACAGAAAACGCCTTTACGATGAGTCGCTCGAGGGATGTTCCTCTTGCCTTGACAAGAGGGATAGGTTTGCCTCGTATCCATACGATCTTAAAACCACTCTTTTCGAGCAGCATGCGAGCCGTATCCCTGGAATAGTAGTAAAGGTGAAACAGGTGGTGGAGCTTTTGAGCGGGATACGAGACCTTGCCCCGCGTTGCCCAATAAATAACATGAGCCACCTTTCTTATGAGTGCCTCTGCATTCGGGGTGTCCAGCAGAACAATGCCGTCGTCCTTCAAAATTCTGTGGATTTCGCGCATCTGTGTGAGGGGATCTGAAAAATGCTCGAATACATCCCAGAGCGTAATGGCGTCGAATTCTTTCTCAGGAAGGTTGAGGTCCGGCAGAAATCCACACATAGTGGTAATACCGAAGACGTCTCGCGCATATCGGGTTGCGTATTCTGAGATATCTACGCCGTACGTATCCCAGCCATGTTGTTTGGCCATGCACAAAAAAATTCCCAATGCGCAGCCGACATCCAGAAGTTTGCTGTTGGAAGGAGTCTTGTATTCCTCAAGTAACGAGAGGCCCTTTCTAAAATCCCGTATATTCTGGTTCTCATGTTTTGCCTGTGGATTGATTATGGGATTGTAGAAATAGTAGTCCTCTCGTTCTTTGTAGTATTGCTCGGTGTAGAGGGAGGCAGGTTCAACGGCTCCTTCAGGGACCTTTACCGAAAGGAGACCACATCCACGGCATCGGACGACTTTGAATGTCTTGAAATCGTACCGGGTGGCCTGCCGAGGAGAGCCGCACAAATTGCAACAGCCCTGGTTCACTGTACCCATCCTTTCTTTGTCAGACGTCGCAGGCCAAAATAATCCAGTGAGAGATAGCGTACGATGCTTCTCACGTGGATGAATATGGTGCGGTTGAAGATACTCCTTTCCTCTCGTTCCAAATGATGGCATATGACGGCCTCAGGGATGTAGCGGACACGCCAGCCACATTTCTTGGCTCGGTAGCAAAGATCTATGTCCTCGTAAAGGTAGAAGAACTTCTCGTCGAACCATCCTATCTCAGCCAAGGCATCTTTACGGATGATGAGGCACGCCCCGTACATCCAATCTACATCTCTTTGTGTTTCGTGATCCCATTCCTCCATAGTATATTCCCTCACAAAGCGGCTCTTCGGGAAATACCGTTTGAGGAATGTGCCTTCGAGCACTATGTTGAGAGGGTTGGGAAAGGGACGGCAGGAAAGCTGCAGTGCGCCGCTTTTGTAGACGAGTTTCGGGCCGCCTATAGCAACTCGAGGGTTGTAATCCATGATCTGTACGAGGGTTTCAACAGCACCCTTGTAGATCGTAGTGTCGACATCGAGGCTCAGGATGTATCTCCCGTGCGCTGCTTTGAGGATGCGATTGCGCGCTGGAGCAACCCCTTCGTTTACAGGATTCTTGATGAGTCGTACGTCGGGAAAGTTCTTTTCTACAAGCTCTACCGTTCCATCCTTGGAGCCATTGTCCACTACCACAATCTCGTAGGTAACTCCTTTGACGTTTTCGTAGACAGATGCAAGGAGTTGTTCAAGCAGTGCCCTGGCATTCCAGGTAACGATCCCGATGGTGACGTCAACATCCGTCATTACACGCTGCCCCTAGCCGGACTAATGAAATGGTAGTCGTCCTTCGTGTAACCTATCGGAAAAGGTCACAAAGATCAATATGAGCTGCTATTGGTGCAAGTATCCCTTAGTGCTCGGGTTAGAGAGCTACATGTCGGGAACCACCTGAACGCATGTAGCCCAGCCTGACCATTACAGCTTTGTGATCAGAGATCGGGCCCTTTCCCCCATGTACGTGTCCTGACTCGAGCACACCCCATCGACACTCCCTTCCGTGATGAAGAAAGATATAGTCAAGCCTCCTTTTTCGAAGGCTCGTACCCCATGGAAGGCGTACCTCGTGAGTAGAACCTTCTGCGTGGGGGTTGAGATATCGGAAGGTGTCGACCCATGTAGCCCTTGCACGGAGGATCTGGGGACTATTCTCGGCTGCATTGAAATCGCCGCCGATAACTGCAGATCTGCTGCCGGCAATCTCGCCGAGCCAGAAAAGGAGTTCTCTTGTCTGCCGCATATTTGAGCGAGGGAGTAGGCCGAGGTGAACTGAGCACACCACCAATGATCCCCACACGGTATCAACCGTTGCGCTGAGGGCAATTCTTCTGACAAAGGGAACTGAGTGGGTCCCATTTCCCAGGTGTCGAATCTTCGGCGACAAGAGCTGGAAACGGCTCAGTACAGCCACTCCTTCTTCGAAGCCAATGCCATGCTCATGGCCGTTTGCCCGGCAATAGACCGAAGCCATACCAAGGCGTTCTGCAAGCCATTGGTCAGCACGTAAGGTCTTTAGTCGAACGACCTCTTGAAGCAGCAAAATATCAGCACATTCGGCCTCGACGAGCTGAGCAAACAACTCAAGCCTCTTGGCCAGATGCCGAAAGCGCGGCCAATCGTGCCAGAGGTTGGCGCTTATAATGGTAAGCACGTTACCTTTTGCAGTCAGCGGACGATCAGCGCGCAAAGGGATTGCGCATATTCTGCCAGGAGGCTCTGCAATACTACGGATGTGTTTCGCAAGTATCGGCAGAGGCAGCACGTGAAAAAATGGACGCCCTTTTCTTGCACCTCTCTCAGAGTCGTTAGACTTTGTGCTGGAGTATAATCTGCCGGAATGTTCGTATCGGCCTTTGCGTCTATGGCTCTTGTCGCTTAGCATGAATAATCACATGTGTGACAGATGAATATTGAAAGGAAGCACATAGAATATATAACAATACCTGATTGTGCCCTTTTTCACTAGGGTTGCGCATGAGTCTCTAGGACGATCGTAACGGTTGCAGATTCGAGCGAGGGAATAAGGGTCCGGCGCTCATGGTTGGGGAAGTGGTTTGTCCATAGGGCGCCTGGACTGTTGGCGACGATCGCTCCATGCGTGCCGCATGCCAAGCACAAACCCTGGGACTATCTCCTTTGGGAACCTTGGCCACGTCAGCACAATCGCAGCAAGGATCCACGCGGGCAGAAACCATCCTGAACTTGGATCCTTGTGTATCGCCACCCAGATAAACCAGGCATAGGTCGGTGCCTGGAACAGCATTCCAAGTGACCGAGGGATGCCTACACTCACCATGATTATCGTCCATACACCGAGATATATTCCCACTACGATCAGTGGGACATAGCCAGATCCAGCCAGATACAACAGCAGTCCCACGGATACTGCCATATCTATTTCGAGATCGTGGTCGCCGATCCACGTTCGATAGTACGGTTGACTTTTTCTGGCAATCGGACCGTCCAGGCAGTCACCAGTCCAATTGATGATCATAATCCACACAGCATATGCCAGTGCAGAAGGACCTCGAAAGAACCCAAGGTAGGCAAGCGTGATGCCTAACAGAAGGCGGCCGAAGGTAATACTGTCGGCGATTCTTTTTGCCTGCTTCATTGCCTCGATCCTCGTTGATGATTTCGAACCGCGGCAATAAGCCTGGCCTCCTCACTCAATTACATTATAGCACAAAAAGATGACATTTTGCGGAAAAGGGGATGTGAAAAAATGGGACAGACGTATTTTTGCTATCTGGGCACCCCAACTGAGGATGCCAATCACGTGTAAGGTACGGTCGAAAAATAAATCTGCCTGCTCTTTTTTACCTTGTCGAGCTGGCCTCGATATGCCGGGCTAGGTCATAATTGCGTGCGTCACATGTAGTTCTTACCGGTCGTAGAGCAGATTATGAAGGGTCGGCACCAGATGTTCAGGATGTAAATAAGGGTCGTCATGTATGCACTGTGGGCATCGGACAAGGTAAAATCCAGACGAGGGGGTAGTTAATGGGCCTTTCAACCACACGGTTTTTGTCAGGTACTCATAGAGCTGTCGCTGTATGTCAGGTGGAAAGAACAGATCGTACTCATAAGCCACCATTGCAGTCAGGTACCTAGATAAGGCCCCTGCTGGTACAGATGGACGTAAGAGCGCTGATTCCAAAACTGAGGATAGAGATTCAGGGCTCTTCAGTTTGGCAAGTGCTTGTGGAGCTGTTGGAGCTCCTTCGACGATCCTACCATCCCTGTCGCTAAAGAAAAATGCAAGGTAGGAATCATCGGTAAAGTCGAGGAGCAACGTTGTGAGATCGATGTTGTCCATTATGAGAGGCAAGAAGGTGAACATATTCCCAAGGTAGTGGAGTTGAGAAGGTACATCAGCTGGGATTTCACGAGGAAAGCCTGGGGCCAACAGCAGAACGGCCTTGACTCCATACCTATCGCATATGTCGGGTTGCGCACCGAGCATCTGAACCAGGATCCCACCCATACTATGACCGACAACGAGTTCCACTTGTCGTCCGATATAGGCCAACGTTTGCAGCACTGCTGAGAGATGATCCTCGAGTGTGAATGTGGACACCTGATGGCAGCTATCGGGTATCTCGCTCCTTATGGGGCCTGGGAGGTTGATGGCCCATTTGCGGGTAACAACGTTTGAGAAATGACGAAATACCGTTCGGGTCAATGGCTCATAGAAGTGCGCCGTATGGCACATGCCGTGAATGAAGAGTAGCTCTTTTCCTTTATCGAGCCGAAGGTTGCTTGTTTCATAAAGTGTGAGGTAAATATCGTCGGCGCATGGCGCAAGGCGGACGGCTACCCTATGGCCGCGTGTCTCGTAGTAGACAGGATTCTCGATAGAACGGCCCAGATCCTCACTTGTCGTACCGCACGCAATCAACAAGAGCGTACAAGGACCGTGCCGCCAAGAAAAAGGGGAACAATTCATTTTTCGTGTACGGTCACCACACACGTTGCATGAATGGCGGAACATGCCAGTCACGAGCGAAAAAGATTGTGCTTCCTCGTCGTTGCGCACATCGGTCAATACCAGCACAGAAAAATAAATTTGTCTCCCTATTACAGGCCATGACGCGCGGAAACCGGCGCAGACGGCCAGTCCGGACAACCATCCGAATCGTTGGCGACGATCAGAGAATTCTCACGTGACTCTCTCTTACGCTCCTCCAAAACCCAACAGGGTTCTCCCACAAAGCACGAAATTCTGATGGCGTGTAGACGAGGATATCGAGGGGAAGCCCAAGTTTCAGCAGGTTCCAGAACCGTCGGGGTCTCTCTACAAATGGTTCGTTCGAATCCACAACCAGGATGAGATCAACGTCGGACCAAGGATGCGTCTTGCCTGACACCAAAGAGCCGAAGATGTATGCTTTCTGAACATCTGTCGACGAGAGCGCTTCTCGAAGCCGCCGGACCACCTCGCCGAGGGGAAGACGGAGAGCTCCTTCTGGAGGCACAGCGCGGACGAGAACACTTTCACTTTTCATGGTGTTTCATCACACCCCGGACCCAATCCAAGACCTTCCTCGCTGCCTCGACAGCAGTCTCAGCCTGTCGCGCTGTGAACAGCTCGAAAGGAGCGCCAGCGGGGAAAGCATCCGGGTAACGCCCAGATATATAATACAGATCTAGTTCCTTCGCCCATTCCACTAACTCGCCAGATTCTCCCAGGGCCGTCACGATCTGGAAAAGCGAATGTGTCTTGACGAGATCAAACCCTTTGGCAAAGCACAGGGCCTTGAGGGCCTTTTCCGCAGCCTGCTGAGCGACAAAGCAACTCTGGGCGAAGAACCCGCCTCCCAAAGAATATTCGGCCCATGAAAGATCGTTTTCAGCCTGGCGAAGCCAGTCCTGGGCTCGATTCATTGCATATTTCCTCTGCGCAAGGTCTCTGCTGGGTCCAATTCATCCAAACACTCAAGACGCTCTCTTTTTTACCCGACCGACCTTGTGCTTTTTTATAGAGCGTGAGATCCCTATGGCACACATCCAGTATCGGTGAAGCAATTTGCTACGTCGGCTATCACCTGAGTGATATTGTAGCACGGCACTGCCATGGAGCAGTTGATCAAGTCTTGAATCTTTGGGCAATCCCCCGTCGCACATCTGTCGACACAACTGCTAATACTAACATAGTCGGGGCCGAGAAAATCGCTCGGCGACACCGCTAGTTTCGCAGCACAGTCAAACATGTGGTTACAGGCATCTGAGCACGTGTAATCGTTGTCTTCACTACCACCACAGCCAACGCCAGCAAGTAAAACAGCCCCCAAGATACAGAATACTGTCCGGCGAAAAAGCATAATTGTATCCTCCTTGTTCTGTAAGGCGTAATTCGTTGGGTAATATGAACTCGGCGTGTGGTGGCAGAAGTAGTATAGGAAGAATTCAACTGTAGTTCAATGAAAAAGAGCTATTCAACGCTTGTATAAATAGAATAGACGAACCTTGGTATCCAGTGAACACACTAAAGGCACCAATGACGTCCGAAAAAGCTTGAGCTTCCTCGGTGTTGTTCATTTCTGCTCGTATCGATCGAAGAGGGCACTGAAAAATAAATTTGTACCTTTGTTATTAGGCATTGTCCCCTTATCTAGGGGTTGGAGAAGGTGGCGATCACGTGCAACTGCCGGTCCACCGTGAGTTTGCAGGTATTGCTTGAGCCTGCGAATTCGCAATCTCCACCCCACCCGACAAAGGTACACCACCCCCCGGCGGTCAGGGTCGGCTCTAGTCCGCAGGTGAATGGCCACGTGTCCGTACCCCTCCATAGCACTGTGTCATCGAGATCGTGGCTCACATTTCCGCAGTCCTGTGCCCCACTAATTTCCACCCGGATTGAACAGGGTCCGCCTTGTTCATCCTCGTCCACGCCGTTATCGCCTCCACCGGCGCACGCGGCTAGGCCGAAAGCAAGGAGCATTGCAGCCAGGGTTTCGGTCCGGATCCATGAAGTCCTTGGTCTTGTCTCTCTTGCATTCATGTGCTTCTCCTTTCTCCTTTGCTCTCAGGTGATCATTTATGACACTATGCTATTAGGACACCTGTTTCCTCCTACGGTAACGAAAGACCACGATACTACCTGCAGGCAGCACAAAGAGCAATCCATAGGCAGAAAGTAGCCCCGTTCCATCGTAAGGGTTCCCGGGAACAGTGCCACACAGGGCAGGGTTCAATGTGATATCAACGGTAACAGTATCGCTTGCCACCACTACCTCTGTACTCGTCGTGGAGAGATAGCCAGACTTACTCGCCTTGATACGGTAGGTCCCGTTCGGAACAATGATCGAATAGGCTCCATCACCTCCGGTCAGATCCAAGGAGAAGTCTCCGGGTATGGTTGTTACGGTCGCATCTGAGATCAAGACCCCGTTTTTATCGCGCACCACGCCTTTAATGATACCTTCAGTTCCTGTCGGGGCATGGATACCGACAAAATAGATAGGATTGGTAAGGCAATGGGGTGCCTTGTTTTGGCTGCGCAGTTCTGCGCGCACGAAATCTCTCTCAGAATCAGTGAACTCATGCGAGAAGAAATAGGTGTTTCCTTCCCAACCGGGCCCTGCTCCCACAATCCCAGAATAGAAGGTCCCTGATTTGTCGGCAAGGATCAAGGTGTCTGTGGAGCTGGCACCTTCAACCTGGATTTGGAAATCAACAGAGACCGGGATTGCAACTTCGACAACATCCCCGACCATTGCATCGTTGTAGTAACCATCTCCGTCTAGGTCTGCTCCAGGAAAGACCCTTGGCGATGCAGGGGCACCTAACATGATCACTCGTCCGTTCAGGATACCCTCAACCACGTCGTCAGGCTGATTGCTCTCGCACCAGACCAGATTCAACGGTTTTTCGATCGGGATAAAGATGAAATGCGAGTCGCTGCCTGCAAGCGCAGTAATGCGTTCTCCTGCGACCAGCAGACGGTGCCACCAGTCGAGCCCCTTCTGATTGTTGGCGTCCCAAAACCCAGTATTCCATACCTCTATTCCATCGACCCCTAATCGGCGGTCTGTTTCCCATGCGTCTGATCGCGGATGGTTGACAATGACGATCCCACCACGGGCATGTGTTTCTTGAACCATCCTTTCGTAACGGTCAGTGCCCTGGTATTCAGTTATGGGTGAGTCTCCTGTGAAATTCAGGGCGCCTGCATGGCCCGCACCTCCCCATTCCTCGCCTTTAATGGGCACAGCAACCCCAACAGGAACAAATCCAGGATCAAAATAGGCATCAATGTTCCTGTGGTCTGTGATCGCTACACTTGCCTCCAGACCCATTGACCGTGCTGCCCAGTCTGCACGGGATATTACTTGTGCAACAGAAGGTTTGAATATCTCCCAGCCAGGATTGTCCAGACTGTAGATTGTATGGATGTGATAGAAAAGGGCCCGAAATTCACCTGCTCGAGCAGGAGTCGCCCAGAGGCAAAAAACAAGCCAGAGACCAAGGACACAAATAGAGAGCGTACTTCGGCGGACGTTCATCGTGATCCCTCCTTCAAAAAACCATTAAAGAAACAAAGGCCTGCTCCACGATCTGACGAATAGATCTCGTGGCCGCCTTGAGATCTAATATGCTTACTTGATTCTTTTTAGGATCTCCTTTGCTGTGGTATGGCCAGAGTAAAGACAGGCCGACTGTCCACCACCAGGAAAGGTCCAGGCCCCTGCGAGCCAGAGACGCTCGATGGGGGTCTTTGGTTTCATACGGTGGAGGCCTGTCTGATCTGGTGTGGGCGCCCAACCCATGAACGCGCCCTTGTAGTTGAGTGTGTACCGTTCCATGGTATGAGGAGAACCGACCTCCTGAACCTCGATCGCTTTTTGAAGTCCTGGGATCACTTTTTCTGTAGCAGCGATCATTCTACGGGCAACCTCTTCCTTGAGTTCCTGGTACGCCTCGTAGCTCGCATCTCTGAACCAGTTGTCTTTCCATTCGTACGGTGTCTGAGTCGCGATATTGACAACTGCCTTGCCGGCAGGCGCACAGGTCGGATCGATATTCGAGTAGACGACCACTGCGAGGGGTAGGGCCTCGATCTCCATCTGCTGGGCTTTGAGAGGGAACTGCTCCACGTCAAAGCTAGGGTTGTAAAAGATTTCAGTGACCGTGCCCATGCCAATGGACTTCATATCCAGGTCGACACCGAGGTACACTTGTGTGAGCGATGTTCCAGGTTCGAGTCCCTTGACCCAGGCAGCGAATTTCGGGTCAAGATGTTCTTCCCCTACAAGGTTAAAGAAGGTCTTATAGCCATCCGCGTTGGAGATCACGTACTGAGCGTAGATCTTCTCCCCTGAGGCGGTCTCCACACCCACGGCCCTCCCGTGTTCCACCAGGATTCTTTTGACCAGCGTCTTGTATCTTATCTCTCCTCCATGTGCAGTGATAACCTCGGCAAGGGCATCCGAGACCGACTGGGATCCACCGGTAAATTGATAGGCCCCGCTTCGGTGGTAGCTCTCCCACATTGCAGCAAAAAAGATTCCGCTCGCCCGGGAGGGTGGCAGCCCGAGAAAACACGCAAGCTGCAGTACAACTGCCTTTGCTCGTGGATCTGCTATGTAGCGGTCTGCTATTTCTCCGGCAGAGGCATTGCGGTTTTTCCAGAAATCCCTATTCACGACAGGTACGAGTGGGAGCCTCACTGCCTTCAGTAACGGGCTTCGAACAAGGAGGGATTGAAGGTCCTTGATGTCGTCAGCCACTGCAATAAGGTCGTTAAAAAAACGCTCGATGTTGTCCTTTTCTGCTGGAAAGGTTTCCTTTAGTCTCGAAAGGTACTCATCGAGCCGAGCAGGGACATCGAGGGTGATTCCGGGATAGACCACCCGATAGAGGGGATCGTATTTTATGGGTTTCACCTTATCGAGTATGCCCAGTCGTGAAAAAAGTTCCCGGGTCCACCCTCCATCATCCAGTCCATCCATCATGTGCAGAGAAACTTCGAAGCGGTAGCCCTCGCGCTCGAATGCTGTCATATAGCCGCCAGGCTTGTCGTGTTGTTCGAGGATGAGGGTCTTGACGCCAGCCTGGGTTAAGGTCGCACCAGCAGCGAGTCCGCCAGCTCCTGCACCAACGACGATAACGTCGTACATGGGGCTGACATCAGGCCGCGCCTCCTCAGGGTGTTGTGCGCATGAGATAGCGGTTGTGAGTACAAGGAGAATAGAGGCTCGTGCCAAGGGTCGAAAGATGCCTAGGAGGGAATGATGACATTTGCAGCTCTCTATACGCTTTCCCATGGCTTGTGTTTCTCCTAAGGGAACTGTGTGATAAGATCACGAACTACCGATGTGGTCAGTATAGTAGCTTTGGAAGTGGCATGTCAAAACTCACGTCAAGACGTATCGAAAGAATCACCAACGAGGCAATCGGTGTTGAAATCAAAACTATGACTATTTGACGCCGTCACATGGTGCCCCTATACTTTTTTGGCTTAGAACCAGAAGCGTTACTGGGCATAGTCCCTTCACATAGATACACTGCGTCCGCAACTACAGTATTCGGACCTGCTACAGGATGCTCGGCATGAAGATAGCTCGGCTACTGGATATGATCATGCCTCCGCCACCATGGCGAGGTGCTGTCATCGTGCTGGCCGGTATAGGTGTAGGTATGGTCTTGCTGGACCTCCATTTGGGGCGTGCTACATCGTATTTGTTCGACGATCCTTCTGCCTGCGTGAATTGCCACGTCATGGCGCCCTACTACGCAACGTGGCAGGGAGGAAGCCACGGAAGAGTGGCAACGTGCAATGACTGTCATGTCCCACACGGGAATATCCTACATACGTACGTATTCAAGGCCATAGATGGAGCTCGGCATTCCTCGGTATTCACATTCCATTTGGAGCCGCACGTCATACGTATCACCAACACCGGCAAAGATGTAGTCCAGCAGAATTGTATTCGCTGCCACAAAAACACTGTTGCACCGATTTCGTTACGTGCACTTTCAGCTCGAACCATCCAGGGACCAAAGGATGGTTACTGCTGGGATTGTCATCGGGAAACGCCGCACGGTACAGTAAACAGCCTTACCGCTGCCCCTTATGCCCGCGTGCCTCGTTTGACCTCGGCTGTGCCATCGTGGATTGAGGGGTTCCTCGGTAAGGAGCATTTCAGATAAACACGCACTGGAGCGACCAATGAAATCTATAGGGGAATTAGCTAGGAGCAAGCCGTGGTTTGGATGGCTACTTTTCGGTGGAACGGTCCTGGTTGTCTTTTTGCTGGGGCTTTTAGCTGCATCGATCATCCAGAGACGGACTGAAGAAGCACTTTACACCTTACAGATGCTCAAGCCTATTGCTGAATGGGAGCCGAGAAACGAAGTGTGGGGCCAAAACTTCCCCCGTGAATATGAATCGTACCTGAAGACATTGGAGACTGATTTTTCGAGCAAACACGGTGGATCAAGGACGATCGATTACCTGGAGCAATATCCAGAGCTTGTCATCCTTTGGGCTGGCTACGCCTTCTCCAAGGACTACAAACAGGGCAGGGGTCATGCCTACGCCGTTGCAGACGTGAGGGCAACCTTGCGGACAGGCGACAATTATGTTTCTCCGCAGCCAGGTACATGCTGGACCTGCAAGAGCACCGATGTTCCTCGCTTATTGAACAGGATGGGTCCTGAGAATTTCTACAAGGCTCAGTGGAAATCACTCGGAGCCGAGGTCGTCAATCCCATAGGATGTCAGGATTGTCACGAGCACAAGACGTTGAACCTCAGGATTACCCGGCCTGCGTTGATCGAGGCCCTGCAAGCCCAGGGAAAAGCCAAAACGATGTACTCACGCCAGGAGATGCGGTCGCTTGTCTGTGCACAGTGTCATGTCGAGTACTACTTCAAGGGTGAGGGCAAATATCTGACCTTCCCTTGGGCACAAGGCCTCAGTGCTGACGCCATGGAGGCGTATTACGACAGTCTCGGCTTTAGTGATTGGACGCATGCACTCTCAAAAGCGCCTATGTTGAAGGCCCAACATCCGGACTATGAACTCTATACCACAGGCATCCACGCTGTCCGTGGTATTGCATGTGCCGACTGCCATATGCCCTACAAACGTGATGGTGGCGTCAAATTCACTGATCATCACATACGGTCGCCGCTGAGCAATGTTGCTCAGACCTGTCAGGTGTGTCATCGAGAAGACACCCAGCGATTGATCCAAGATGTGTACGACAGGCAGGATCGCGTAGAGGAGCTGAGAAGACTTGCAGAGAAAGCCATTGCCGCAGCTCACCTTGAGGCAAAGGCTGCATGGGAACGTGGTGCTACGAAAGACCAAATGGAGCAGATTCTTACCTCTATTCGCCATGCTCAATGGAGGTGGGATTGGGTTGCGGCTGCAAATGGGATGGGCTTTCATGCCCCTGTCGAGGCATTGAGGGTGCTCGGCACTTCGATCCAAAAGGCCGAGGAAGCGAGGAGGCAGCTTGCCATCCTTTTTGTAAAGATGGGTTGGGATTACCCTGTCGTCCTTCCGGATATTTCAACCAAGCAGCATGCCCAGCAGTACATAGGGCTTAACATCACCGAATTGACAAAGGCCAAACAGGAGTTCTTGTCTACTACGGTAAAGGCATGGGACGAGGAGGCGAGAAAACGGCAAGGCTATCTTTTTGACTATGAAGCAATGAAGTGAAGTGCCTTGCACAAAGAGGTATTCGTTGCGTACCGCTACCGTGGAGCCACGGTGCGAGGGGAGCACAGATAGTTGACACGGCCTGATACCGTCAGATCGATCCAACCTGTATCAGAGGTCCCAGAAACAAGCAATGCACCATCCTGATCGAAGAGGGACCAATAGCCGGCTCCTCCCTGAGGCAAGGGAAGGGAGATGGTGATTTCGTCGTGGAAGGAAGATCCTGCCTGCCACAGAGCGATGATCCAAGATTGCGAGTCGGCAAATACAAGGCCATATGTGTGTTGATCCCACCCTAATGCCTGACCGAGGTCACCAGCATAGTGTGCAGCCCCCAAGAGAGTGTGAAGGCCGACCAATGCGTGGTATGAGGGCTTGGGACGAGGATCAGTCTCTCCGTTGGGCTTATCGTAGAGTCCAAAATAATCTTCTGTGGGGATGGTCGATGATGGCTCTTCGTCGAAAAAGGTATACCAAAAATAGCTTGAAGCACCTCCTGCAGCCGCAAGCAAGACGCTGCGAGTAAGATAGGCAGCTTGACGCTCCAATCCGAGAAGGAGGCTGGGCCAGCCTATCTCGGTCAGATGGATCGGTTTGTCAGGACAGCCGATTTCATTGAGGATCTCTCGCACCTCGTTGATGCTGCCTCTAAGATCCGGATAGTGATAGGGGCCGAGCGTGAATGAAGATTCAGGGCTAAAGTGTTGAAGGAAACTGTATGGATGGATGGCTATTCCATCGACAACATCACAAAGATCAGGATGTGCTTCAGCCACCCGTGCAATGAAGTTCCAAATGCCTCGTGGGTCGAAGAAGTGAGGATCCAGGCCGCTCAGGCCTCCGAAAAGTACAGCTGCTGTAGGGTCCTCGTTGTGAATGGCTATGGAGGCTGCCTTAAGGAGCGAACCGTAATGGCCAGGGTCAGGACCTCCATCCCAGAAAAGCCCTGAGTTAGGTTCATTCCATATCTCGTACAGATCTATAGCAGGGCCATAACGCCGCGCAACCGCACCTGCAAATGCTCCGAATGCCGCAGGCGGTATCTCGCTAGGGCTTCCTCCGGGTGCCGCCCAGGATGCTGCCCTGGTCAGCAAGGCGCACGGAGAAAGATTATGGCTGCTCAGTAGTTCGACAACTACATCGTAGCCGTCGAACACCCAGGTATCTTCAAAAGGTTGAATAGAGGGCCAGTAAAAGCCCCGGCGCACAACTCGTATTCCTGCTTCCTGAGCGTGCTCGATCTCAAATATCCTGTCTCGATCGTATTCAGCACCGGTGCTCATGTGAGAGGCAAGGCCAAGCTGCTCGCCAAGGCTGATTCCAGTAGGCTTCATGGCTGCATAGGGATCGTCTGTGTGGACTTGAGGTCTGGGGAGTTGACTAGATGAGCATGCATGAAGCATGTATAGGAGGCATAATGAATACCCGATTGACACTATGCTCGCTATGGCCGTTGGAGACGCTCTTTTCATGCCTTGTGCCTAGATCTCCAGCGCGGTTTGAAAACCCTCCTGTATGGCCTCGACGATCCTTCGGGGCTCTTTGGCATCGCCAACGAGATACACATTGCGTCCTTTTTCACAGAGTCGTTCATACAGCTCCCTGCAGGAGACGGCACCAGTGGCCATGACAACGCAGTCTGCTGCCAGCATCTCTCTGACGCCATTACGGTCGATTTCTACCCCCTGATCAGTGATCGCTGTTACCCTGGCCTGCGTAATCATGCGCACGTTGTGCGCGGCAAGATCTTTCATGAGCACCCACCTGGTGGTACGGGCCATGTTGGTTGCAAGCCGCGGCAAAAGGTCGACTACCGTCACCTCTCTGGTTCCCTTGGTGGCAAGGGCTCGAAGGGTCTCCAGATCTTCTGCCTCATGGAGAAAGAGAAAGAAAAACGTTTCAGGATCTATAGTCCCTTCTTTTGCGATCTTTAGGGCTGTCTCGCATCCTGTGGCACTGCCGCCGACAACCACCACACGTGTGCCATTGACCCAGGTCCGACCCTTAAGAATATCCCATGCGTAGCGTACTTTGTGATGATCTGCACCAGGAATAGGTGGCACTACTGGTTTTGCGCCAGTAGCGACGATGATCACATCAGGATTCTCTGCATCTATAGTCTGTTCATCTGCGAGCACTCCTGTGCGTAGTGTTACACCTGCAGCACGTGCCTGGGAGACCAGGGTATCTACTATCCTGCTAAAGTGGCCCTTATCAGGTGTAGTTGCAGCCAAAAGTATTTGGCCGCCTGGCACGCACTCAGCTTCGAGCACTACGACGGCGTGGCCCCTTCGTGCTGCAGTGGTGGCTGCCATAAGCCCTGCCGGGCCTGCTCCCACTACCAGGACCTTTTTCTTCTTGTCTGCAGGCCGTATGACGATCTCAGCTTCGTGTCCTGCCATAGGATTGAGCATGCAGCCGACAGGCTGCCCCATGAACACGTTGTCAAAACACGCCTCGTTACACCCGACACATGGTACGATGTCGCTCAATCGGCCTTGTTGGGCCTTTACAGGAAGATAAGGATCTGCGATAAGCGGTCTTCCCATGCAGATCATATCTGCACATCCTTCACGAAGTGTCTTCTCAGCCACAGGAGGCCATCCAAGTCGGTTGGAAGCAAGTACAGGGATACGGACTGACTCTTTAATACCCCGTGCCAGATAGACAAAGGCGGCCTGCGGGACCTCGTAGGTAAGCTGTGGTACGCGGGTCTCGTGCCACCCTCCAGTCACATTAATGGCGTCGACCCCTGCCTCCTCTAATGCCCTGCAAAAGATACGTGCTTCACGATTCGTATGACTGCCAGGCATGAAATCATTGCCGGCAACCCGCACAAGGAGGGGAATATCCTTGCCGATCGCCTTGCGTATAGCAGCGACAACCTCCAGGGGCAACCTCATTCTATTTTCAAGAGATCCGCCATAACGATCGGTCCGTTTATTGGTGATCGGAGACAGGAATTGCGAAAGGAGATACCCTGTACAGGCCAATAGTTCCACAGCATCGAACCCAGCCTCGCGCGCCCGGGTCGCAGCCTCGCCGAATTTGCCAACGAGTTGCTCTATTTCGTCGATCTCCAAGGCCCTGGGTGTTTCGCCCGTGAGTTTCGATGGAATCGCAGAGGCAGACACACACTGTTCGCCGGTCATGAACGAGAGGCTATAGCGTCCAGAATGAAATAGCTGACAAGCTATCTTTGCGTCGGCACGTTCGTGGATCTCGCGGTTGAAATCTCTCAGGCCCTCTATGAAGCGATCCTCGTCAAGCCCTAAAAGGACTGGGCCTCCGCCTGCCTTGTCTACTGCATAAGGGCCGGTTATCAAGAGTCCGACTCCTCCACGCGCCCTTTCAAAGTAAAAATGCTTGATTCGATCGTTCATCGTGCCGTCGTACGTGTACATCAAGCCCATAGAGGGCATGGCGATTCTATTCTTTATCGTGATACTCCCGATACGGATGGGAGAGAAAAGCATGGGGAAGTTCATCATTTACCTCCTCGTCTTCTGTGGTGCAACAACATGATATAGGACCAATGGGGGAGTCTCAAGGTGAGAAGACACGTTGCTCAATCTCGGTTATTAGAAGTGCTGGGCGGGTAGCATTGAGACGACATATACTGTGTAGCTGGAGCAGCGAGCGATTGATGTACGGAGAAGCGTCTCTGTTTGATTGAAATGTAACCGTGTGTACATCTTCTAATAATAGAGTGTCGATATACTCAGGATGAGCACGTTGGTTATGTGCTCGAGTAACCGAATGGAAGCACGGGCATGGACCACAGAAACACGCTGAACAAATGGCTCAAGAAAGGAGATGAACGAATCATGCGGAGAATACGCATATTGGTATGTGTGTCCGAAACAGCACATGTCTTAGGTGCAATAGAGCTAGCATTTGGGGAAGACGAGTATGATGTGACGGTAAAGCTTGATATCCAGACTGCGCTTGAGACCCTGAGACAAGAGCGGATTGATCTGATGATCACTGACCTTTCTATGCTCACGGAGGAAGCCTTTATTGCCTTGCGACGGCATGAGGGCCTCAACGCCACTACCACGCTGATGGTGCTCTCAGAAGAGTGCCGTCCCTTATTTGTTGTCGATGGCATGCAGAACATCCAGTCGGGCCTGGATATAGCGTCCTTTTAGGCGCGCTTAAGGGGTGGAGGTCTTGACCTCGGCTGAGCGCAACGTTAATGCCTGGTAGTGATGTCGCCGTAGATAGAACTGAGAAGGACCGACAGACAGTCTCGCAGCATTTCATTCCTATTGCTCGCGACACGCGAGAGGTGAATCCTACCAAGAAATGACGGGTGATCTGCTTTCTTTAGCTAAGAGCAAGCGAGCTTATTCCTTTCTGCTTGGCGCTTGTGCTAGTATTTTTGGCTATTAACAACGACACGCGGCACCGCAACAGACGTTCGAGCGAGAGGTACGCTAGAGAGCAATGAAATTGCCTCGTTTCATGCGCCAGACGATCATGTTCAGGGTCCTCTACTCGCTTGTGCCTGTGGCCCTTGCTTCAATCTATTTTTTCGGGTGGCGTGTCCTTGCACTCCTAGCAGTTTCAGCGCTCTGCGCTGTTACTGCAGAAGGGATTATGGCTTCAAAGAGAAAAGGCCCTATTAGCTCGGCGTGCTTTGTAACAGCCACGATCTATGCACTGTCGTTGCCGCCTACGACACCGTTGTGGATTACGGCAGTGGGCGCTGTCGTAGCAATCATATTCGGCAAGGAGGTGTTCGGTGGCTTCGGCAAGAACGTGTTCAATCCTGCAGTAGTGGGTCGTGCATTTGTGTATGTGTGCTTTCCAGTAGAACTTACGTCTCGCTTCGTACCCGTGTTCCGTGGGTTTCCCGGAGGCTTTGCACACTGGAGTTTTGCTTCGCTTAAGGAGGCGCCTGCCTATCTTTCAGAAGCTGGTTTGAAGATTACCGACGCAATTACAACAGCCACTCCCATGTGGTCGAGAAGGGACTATGGCTTCGTGACGGATCTATGGGACCTTGCAGTGGGCAGCATCGGCGGGATCTTTCAGCATGGAGGATATTCGAGGGTATTGGCGGCAGGTTCAGCGGGCGAGGTGTCGGCCATTATCATAGTGCTGTCAGGACTCTATCTGTTGTACACCAAGACGGCTAATTATAGATTGACGCTGGGGACCATCATCGGAGCGCTGCTTCTCAATGTGCTTTTACGGTACGGGTTGGGGATATCTGCAGTGCCACCCCCTCTTTTTACCCTCTGCTCCGGGGCACTCCTCTATGGCGCTGTGTTCATGGTTACTGACCCTGTTTCAGCTCCAAAGATACCTGCCTCCCAGTGGATGTATGGAATGTTCATCGGGATGATGATCGTGTTCCTGCGGTTCAAGGCTGTCTTTGCTGGAGGCGTAGCATTCTCGATTCTCATGGGCAATATGCTCGCCCCTACCTTGGATCTCTTGATCAAGCGGTACCGGGAATACCGCAGTGGCAAGGGGACTCCTTCATGAACAAGAGATCCATGGGATATGTGCTGGGCTTCACCGGCGCAGTGTGCATAGTCTTTGGTTTAGGGATCGCAACGATTCACTACAGTACCCTTGAGATGCTCAAAAAGAACGAGACCCTGCACCGCAATCGGATCGTATGCCGTGCGTTCATGCTTGAGGTGCCCCAGGAGACAGCCGAGGCGTATGCCGAGGCCCTGCAGGCGCATATCAAGACCTTCACCGTACCTGACGGAAAGAGTACGAGAAGGGTCTACAAGAGGATTGACCCGGGCAAGGAGGCTATTGGGTTTGATTTCAGCGGCATGGGCTTTTGGGATCGCATCGATGGTATTGTGGTCCTCACCCCTGACCTGAATACCATTCTAGCTGTCGAGTTTTTCGATCAAAAAGAAACCCCTGGCCTTGGCGCACGAATCGAGGAACAATGGTTTACCGAGCAATTCAAGGGGATTCGAATTCCGTGGGAGGCAGCCCCTCATGAACGGGTGATTGTCGGTCAGTCGCCAGATCCCCATGCAAAGAATCGAGTAGATGCGATCACTGGCGCAACTCAGACCTCGCTTGCGCTGATGACGTTTCTCAATGCCGAACTTGAACGAATACGTAATCTGGAGCTTCCCTAGGATGGCAGACTCAGCGAGCACAATCGTAGCGAAGGGGATATGGAAGGACAATCCTATCTACAGACAGGTGCTGGGCATTTGTTCTACCTTGGCAGTGACGAATCTTTTGGCAAATACCCTTTTTATGTGTTTTGGCGTGATCTTTACCACTACCCTCTCAAATTTCACGGTGAGCCTTCTCAGAAATTATATCCCTGTCAGGGTACGTATGATGGTCCAAGTGATCATCATCGCAAGTTACGTAATGATGGTGGATATCTTGATTAAGGCGGTCGCCCCAGATGTTCACCGTTTTATTGGTCCTTATGTAGGGCTGATCATCACCAATTGCATCATCATGGGACGGGCAGAGGCATTCGCAAGCCAAAACCGACCGCTCCCTGCAATCCTCGATGGCCTTGCTTCAGGGCTTGGGTACGCATTGGTGCTTATTGCAATTGCCCTTGTACGGGAACCGCTCGGCTTCGGCACGATCTTAGGATATGCCCTGCCGGCCCGACAGGTCTGGTGGCATCAATGGACTATCATGGTCATGCCGCCTGGCGCCTTTTTTATGCTTGCCATTGCCACGTGGATCGCGCGGGCCAAATTGGCAGGATCGCAAAAGAGTACGTAGGGAGGACGTATGGCAGGACCAGAGGAGGGACTTTTTTCATCGTTCATGCTCATATTTGTTTCAGCTGCCTTTACGGACAATATACTCCTGGCACGATTTCTCGGCATGTGTTCGTGTATCGGTGTGTCGAAAAAGGTCGATACCAGCCTTGGCCTGGGCGTTGCTGTGATTTTTGTTACGGCAAGCACCGCAGCACTTAACTATCTTGTCTATACCTACCTTTTGGTTCCCTTGGGAATAGAGTATCTGAAGCTGATTGTCTTCATCGTGGTTATTGCAGCATTTGTGCAGATCGTCGAAATGATCATAGAGCGATTCTCTGAACGGCTCTACAATGCCCTCGGGATTTTCCTTCCGCTCATTACGGTAAACTGTGCGATCCTGGGCGCATCGCTTTTTATGCTCAACAAGCCGTACAGTTTTCTTCAGGCATTCGCGTTCGGGCTTGGCTGCGGGTTTGGCTGGTTCTTGGCCATCACGCTTATCGGAGGCATCAGGGAGAAGATCAACGAGGCCTCGGTACCCAAAGGACTCGAAGGGCCTGGGATCACACTCATCATTATCGGTATCATGGCGCTTGCATTTGTAGGGTTTTCTGGAATGATCAAGGTCTAGGTCCGTATCATGTTGATTTCCGTGCTTCTCTCTGTTGCCTTTCTGACAGGCTCGGCATTGGTGCTCGCTTTTCTCATCGTACTTGCCGAGAGAAAGATCCTCAATTACGGTCCTTGCACGATCGATATCAATCAGGGTGAAAGGCAACTGGTAGTTCACGGTGGAGATTCCCTGCTTTCGAGCCTTGCCCAACAGAATATCTTTATCCCTTCAGCTTGCGGGGGTCGGGGTAGCTGTGCGTATTGCAAGGTCAAGGTGTTAGAAGGTGCAGGAGCGATTGGCCCTGTCGAGGCACCGCACCTGAATCCCAAAGAACGTGAGGCTGGCGTTCGGTTATCCTGTCAGGTAAAGGTGAAGACCAATCTGCGGCTGGAGATACCGAGGCACCTGTTTTCTGTACGGAGGCACCTCGGCCGGCTCAAGAGCAAACGCCCGCTTACCTACGATATAGTGGAGCTGACCATCGAGTTGCTTGAACCAGATACAATGGAGTTTGTCGCTGGCCAGTACATACAGCTCGAGTCCAAAGAGTACAAGGGCAGGGAGTCAGTGATGCGTGCCTACTCCATGTCATCTCCTCCCTCTGATAAGCATCATATCCAACTCATGATACGACGTGTTCCTGAGGGCATATGTACGACATGGGTCTTTGACCATCTCAAAGAAGGCCAGACCCTTTATCTTTCAGGTCCGTATGGAGAGTTTAGACTGACTTCTACCGATGCGCCGATCCTTTTCATTGCAGGTGGAAGTGGCATGGCCCCTATCTGGAGTATGATCCGCGACATGGAGGAACGCGGCATACGCAGAAAAGCCACCTATTTTTTTGGTGCGCTCACTCAACGGGATCTTTTCCTTTTAGACGAGCTCAACGGCGTTGCCCAAAGAAACGAGTGGTTCAGCTTTGTTCCAGCCTTGTCAAAAGAACCTGATGACTCTGACTGGAAAGGAGAGCGAGGCCTTATTACTGACGTACTCAAGCGGTACGTGCCCGACACTTCAGCGTACGAAGCCTATCTGTGCGGATCGCCAGGTATGATCAATGCTTGCATTGCGGTGTTAAAAGAAGGTGGTATGTCTGAGGAGAAGATCTTTTACGATAAGTTCGCCTGATACTAGGAACGATGCAGGGATATGAAACAGAGCCCATTCGAAAAGGACCTTGTCAAGAATCTCGGCCCCTCCAAGTTTTCTGCTGAAGGGTTTCTGGGGACTGATCCGCGGCCAGTTGACGAGATCATTGCAGAGGACCTTAGGACGTTGGCCTCCACAGGTGTATCACGCGAGGAACTCGTTCAGGCGTTGAAAAGCGCCTATGAGACTGCACGACAGGCCCTCGGTGGTGAACAAGAGATACGGCCTGGCGTAACGGCAGTATTCTATGAAGCACGAGGCCGCATCCCTTCGCCTTTTCGTGACGGCACCACCTATGAAAAAGGTGAGCTTGTACTGACCGATAGGAGATCAGGCCAAACGATCGTTGTGACTGCCCTGGGTGTGGCGTTGATCGAGAGGTATGGATTTTTCCAAGGCAAAGGGAGCCGCTATCGGATCGACCCGGCAACGGCTGTATCTCTCCTGGGGCTGGTTCAAGAAAGGAGAGAGGATCGTTGAGTACTTCATCCGGTGCGCTTCTCATCCATTCCGATGCTCGCACCACAACATGACTACCCTTTTTCTTCCTATTGACGTCTGTCGAACTCGTCTCCTCAGGCTGCTCGTGCTGGCCGCTATCATCATTGGAGCTATTTCTGCAGCGTGCAAAGGCCACAATAAGGGTAGGAACCACACACAAAAAGAACATGTAACCAGCAGCTCCTTAGACGATACTGCATGCAAATTCCTTGAGCAGATGCGGCCCCTGATGGGGACCATGGTGAGGATACAGATCGTGGTAGTTTCTTCTCACACTGGGACCCAAGCTATCGAAGAGGCCTTTGCCGAGCTTAAAAGGATAGAAGAACTTGCCCATCCTAGCGGTGAACACTCGGTGATTCGCAAGATAAATGAAGCTGCGGGAAGAAACCCAGTGGTGGTGCCCCAGGATATCTGCAGGATATTGAAGACAGCCCTTGAGGTTTCAGAACGTTCCAAAGGGGCCTTTGACGTTACTGTGGCACCACTGGGAAGACTTTGGGATCTTTCTCGTCCAGAGTCATTGCCGCCTTCGAGCGAGGAGCTTGCTAAGGTCCGGTCTCTGGTCAATTGGCAGGATCTTACTGTCGATGAGGTCAGTAGCACTGTCTTCTTGAAACGTGCTGGCATGGCAGTCGGCCTCGGAGCCATAGCAAAAGGCTACGCAGTCGATAGTGCAATGGCTGTGTTGAGGAGACATCATATCCTTGGTGCCATTGTCGATGCTGGTGGTGACATGAGTCTTTTTGGCTCGAAGTGTGGTGAGCCCTGGACTGTTGGCATTCAACATCCGCGAAAACCGCATGGTGTCCTTTATGGGATCATCGAACTACGGCAGGATATGGCAGTGGCGACCTCAGGAGATTATGAGCGGGGCCTTGTGCGTAACGGAGTTCGCTATCACCACATCCTTGATCCTACGACTGGTGAGCCAGGAAGGCGTTGCCAGAGTGTAACAGTCATTGGACCTTCCTGTACGCTGGCCGATGCCCTGGCAACTGCAGTCTTTGTTCTCGGTCCTGCCTCAGGCATCGAGATGATCAAGGCACACTATCCAGACTATGATGCATATATCCTGGATGCAGACATGAACGTGCACAGCACCGCACACTTTTTTGCAGCAACCTCGTTCAAGAAGATAGAGTCGGCAGAGTGAAGACGTTCTACATGATCGTTTCAAGACGCATTCCATCCATGGTGTTGATCTTGGTCCCTGCTTTCGTAGCTATTGTTGCTGCCTGCACCAGGTCTCATCATGAAGTGAGCGAGATCTCCGGTCCATCTGACGAACGTGACGGGGAATGTACGCTCACGCACTATATTACAGACGAGGCGTGCCGTGCCCTTGTGCTGCAGGGGTGCAATTTGGATGGATCTGCCAAAGGAGCATCTGGTCTGCCAGCATTTGGCCGCCAGGAAGTCTTGGATCTGGCATCTGTCAGGGGATTTAATTTTGTGCGGTACCTGATCTTTTGGTCACGGATTGAGCCTGAACCCTGGGTGTATGACGAATCATATCTCGATCAGGTTAAAGAGCGTCTCGACTGGCTCAACGAGGCAGGTATCCTTGCGGTGCTCGACATGCACCAGGATGTCTGGGGGCCGTTTGCAGGAAACCCCCATCGCGGCGAGGACTCTGATGGTGCGCCTCAGTGGGCTACAATCGTGGACAGCATGCCCTATCTTCCCTTGGGCAAATGGCTAGGAGGGTGGGCATTCGACTATCTGTCTCCTGATGTGATGCGTGCGTTCGATAATTTCTGGGATTACCATGGCTCCTACCCGCACCTGCAGGACCACTACGCTGCTATGTGGGCGCATGTGGCCCGACGGTTCATGAATCATCCTGCTGTACTGGGATACGATCTTATGAACGAGCCATGGCAGGGCACAAATCTTGGCAGATACAGGGCATTTGACGAAGGGTTGTTTACCGAATTCAACCAGCGAATGATCGATGCGATAAGAGGCGTGGATACAGAACACTGGATCTTTATTGAGCCGTGTGCATTTGTCGCCAATCAGGGACTGCCCTCCTACCTCGGCAAACTGCATGACCCAAGACGCGGCCGACCCCGTTTGGCCTATTTCCCTCACCTCTATCCTCTCACCATAGAATTGGGAGGCGGATACAATCCACATCAAGACCTCAGCCTAAAGCTGTGGCAGAAGAACCGCATGATCGAGCAGGAGCGGCTTCAGATGCCACTTTTGGTCGGCGAGTGGTCGATGCTGAACTGGTACGGCCTTCAGGACAGGATAATATTTTTTGATGACACCTTACGTATGTTCGAAAGCACTACTTCGGGCTGGGCATACTGGGACTGCGGATTCTTTTTCCGTGAGCCATTTCCAGATGTAATCCAGCCAATGCTCACGCGGCCCTATCCCCGCCGCATTGCCGGAGCGCCGGTATCTCGAAGCTACGAGGAAGCCACAGGTCGGCTGAGCATTGTCTTCCGACAGATCAAAGGGGTGGAAGGGCCGACAGAGATCTACCTTGGTGCTGACCGAAACTATCCAGATGGATGGGTGCTCACCACGACTGACCCTGAAGGCGCATGGTCGTATGAATGGGACGAAGCAAGGTCTGTGATTCGCATTTGGACCGACCCCCAGCAACCAGAACATACGATCAGTATCTTCCCTGCCTCATCTTCCTTCTGACCCAGCTTCGCCTGCAGTCATCGAACAAAAACCTTGCACAAAGGCACCTCGAGCCGATAGAGACTGCTCCTTTATCAATAAAGGATAGGGTGAGCACCTTGATGTGCTTCTTGTTCCCTCATGCTCCCCCGACGTTAACCTTGCAGCGGTTTTGCCGGCTTAAGCGGCTACTGGTCCAGAAGGGTTTTAGAGAGCCATCGACCTACCTCCAGGCGAGGTCAAAGCGGTCGAGGTTCATGACCTTGTTCCATGCTGCGATAAAGTCGTGCACAAACTTTTCATGGGAGTCTGTGCATGCGTATACCTCTGCTATGGCCCTAAGCTGGGCGTTCGAGCCAAAGACAAGGTCAACACGGGTGGCTGTCCACTTGAGTTCGCCTGTCGTGCGATCGCGGCCCTCGAACACGTTTGCATCATCGGATCTGGGATGCCATTCTGTTCCCATGTCGAGCAGGTTGACAAAGAAATCGTTGGTCAATACCCCTGGTCGCTTTGTAAATACGCCGTGCTGGGAGTTAGCGAAGTTTGCATTCAGGACGCGCATGCCACCTACAAGCACTGTCATTTCTGGTGCAGTCAGCGTAAGAAGTTGGGCCTTGTCCACCAGCAAGTGCTCAGTTGGAATGCTGTAAGGAGCTTTGAGATAGTTTCTAAAGCCGTCGTAGCGTGGCTCGAGCACAGCGAAGGAGGTCACATCGGTCTGTTCCTGATAGGCGTCCATACGTCCTGGTGCAAAGGGAACGGTTACGTCGTAGCCTGCATTCTTGGCTGCCTGTTCGATGCCAGCGCAGCCAGCCAGTACGATGAGATCTGCAAGCGATATCCTCTTACCGCCTGTTGCTGAGGCGTTGAATTCCTTTTGGATACCCTCAAGTGTGGCAAGCACTCTGGCAAGTTGTGCAGGCATATTGACTTCCCAGTCCTTCTGGGGTGAAAGACGAATGCGAGCACCATTTGCTCCACCGCGCTTATCAGAGCCGCGGAAGGTCGAAGCAGACGACCACGCAATATAGACAAGCTCGGAGATTGATAGCCCAGAGTCCAACACCTTGGATTTGAGGCCGGCGATGTCCTTGGCGTCTATGAGTGGATGGTTGACTGGTGGTATTGGATCCTGCCAGATGAACTCCTCAGATGGGACATCTGGTCCAAGGTACCGTGTTCGCGGTCCCATGTCTCTGTGGGTAAGCTTGAACCATGCCCGTGCAAATGATTCAGCTAGATCTTCAGGATGCTCAAGGAAGCGGCGCGAGATCTTTTCATAGACAGGATCAAAGCGAAGCGAAAGGTCTGTGGTCAACATCGTAGGTGGATGCTTTTTTTCTGGGTCGTGTGCGTCAGGGATTACTGCTGGAGCACCCTTTGCCACCCACTGGTGAGCGCCGGCCGGGCTCTTTGTGAGCTCCCATTCGTAATGGAATAGGTTGTACAAGAAGTTGTTACTCCACTTGGTAGGTGTGACTGTCCAGGTAACCTCAAGACCGCTCGTGATCGTGTCACTCCCTTTGCCGGTGCCAAAGCTGCTCTTCCACCCAAGCCCTTGTTCTTCGATAGGTGCGGCCTCTGGCTCAGGTCCCAGGTGGTGCGCTGGACCAGCGCCATGACACTTGCCGAACGTATGGCCACCCACGATCAAGGCAACGGTCTCTTCGTCATTCATTCCCATGCGGCCGAAGGTCTCGCGTATGTCCTTTGCTGCAGCGACCGGGTCAGGATTCCTGTTCGGGCCTTCAGGGTTCACATAGATCAGCCCCATCTGGACAGCGGCAAGCGGGTTTTCAAGATCACCCCTAGCAGAATGACGTGCGTCCTCAAGCCATGTGCCTTCAGAACCCCAGTAGACGCTCTCGTCAGGCTCAAACCAGTCCTGTCGGCCTCCAGCAAAGCCAATGGTCTTAAAGCCCATGGATTCCAGTGCCACATTGCCGGCAAGGATCATGAGGTCTGCCCACGAGATCTTGCGGCCGTATTTTTGTTTGATCGGCCACAAAAGCCTACGTGCCTTGTCGAGATTGACGTTGTCCGGCCAGCTATTGAGCGGTGCAAAGCGTTGTTGTCCAGAGCCTGCTCCACCGCGGCCGTCTCCGATACGGTACGTGCCTGCACTGTGCCATGCCATACGGATCATAAGCGGTCCATAGTGGCCGAAGTCAGCCGGCCACCAGTCTTGAGAGTCTGTCATGAGATCGCGCAGGTCTTTTTTGACAGCCTCAAGGTCAAGCGACGCGAACTCTTTGGCGTAATTGAAATCCTCTCCCAGGGGATTGGCCATGGCCGAGTTTTGGTGGAGGATCTTTAGTTGCAACTGATGGGGCCACCATTCCCGGAGTCCTTTCCCCATGCCAACCGTTTCTTTTTGGGTTGTCCGCTTTGTGGTTGCCTTACTCTTTTTCTTCATGTGTGATCCCTTTCTTCTTAAATTTAGTGTCATCGATTCACCCCTCACTGCTCAGCATATGAGAGGTCTGTCTCGGCCCAGTCACCGAATAGTTGATCGAGAACGACATAGAATGTGATGCGCTACTTCTTTAGAATGATTCCAGATAACTAGGACTCCTTTTGTGTCGCTGTATCGCACGCCTGGCATATCCCGTACAGTTCAAAGCGTGACTGTAGTGTCCGGAATGCCGTCTCCTCCTTGATTACCTCTACATCTAAGGTATAGGCCGTCCTGTAATCCCTGATCTTGCCGCACCGAAGACAAACCAGGTTAATGTGCTGAGTCATGTGGGCCTCGTAGCGGTTTTCCATCTCATTGAATTCGAGAGTCCTTATGATATTGTTTCTGCTGAGATCAGCGAGGATCCCGTACACGGTGGAAAGGGCGATCCGGGGGAGAGCCTTTCGAACGTGTTGGTAGACGTGTTGCGCTGAGGGATGCTCCTCGGTTGAGAGCAGGTAGGTAAGAACCGCTTTGCGCTGGGCTGTAATGCGCAACCCCTTTTCTCGCATTCGAGCGAATGCGTCTTCTCTCGTTGCCTGGCGCCGGATCGGACGTACTCCTTTTGTTGAATGGTTCCAGAATAGCATAGTCCGAGTCCTGGGCCATGTCAAGCAAAAAACATCCTCCTGTAGCTACTTAGTGAAGAATGGTGTTTGCAGGGAAACGGATCGAGTAGGTAGTTGGCTTCATCGATGCCCTACGCGAGTAGAAACATACGTGTGCTGGTGGACAGGATGGATTAAAATATGTGGGATACGTACACGTGAAAAGCATGGTGACACCTCCAAGGGGGTTTCTCTATGAACAGGGATCGAAAGGTTCGAGTAGGTGCTCCTTTTCGTCGAAGGTGGGATGTCTTTTGTTGTTTTTGCGTTTGCCTGGGAGTCCTTGGGTGCTGGGTCTTCCTGCTCTTAGGGTGTGGGCATGACCGCGAGCCTACGTATCCCTACGGCCTTCCAGAGGGCAGTGCTATGGCCTTTAGAGATCTGGTACCAATGCTGTACCAGACTCTCATAACAGAAGGAGGGTATGCCGGCGGTAGATGGCTGTCAGATTCAGATGGCACTGCTCGCCTATGGGCAGCGGCATTCCTCTACCCCTGGGGAGAGAAGATCAACGATCCTAGAGCTATCGAGATGGCCAAACAGAGTGTAGAAACCGTACTCGATGACCTCGAGCAGTCGGAGCAGCATGATGTCCTACCAGTTATATCGTGTGCAGCTGCGGTATTTGCAGCAATGAGTTCAGAACTAACAGACATGTCCTCGAGAGAGAGGATTCGCACCGTTGTTGAGCGCTTTCTCGAACGTGCCGACACATTGGCTTCAGCCAGTGGCCTATCTCTTGGAGATGATCTTCCAGCATGGGGATCCACTGCACTCACTGCGGTTGTGGCCTGGGGTAATTTGCTCTATAGGGATTACTGGGACTGGCCAAGAACGGCTTCAATCGCCTATCCTGGCTTTGGACTAACACTGTTGGATGCCATCAGGGGTAGGGTGTGGGACGAAGACAAAGGATACTATCTTGCAAGACCTGGCGACCATCGCCTCGACATCCTTGCGAACGGCTGGATGATAGTCGCTTTGAATAAGGCATTCGAAAACGAGGAGCTTGTCCGTTACCAGGAGGACGCTGAGAAGGGTATTGCTGCGTTAACTGCTCTTTGGGATGAAAAAGACGGTGGCTATTTTTCTCCTGAGGCTCCTTTTGGAGCAAAGAAGACGCTTTTAGAAAATAACCTTGCTACCACTGCCCTTTTGATGATGTTCAAGAGTTTTGCACGTCCGGAGTATCTCCTAAGAGCGCGCTGCATTATGAATTTCGCTGCTCGGGAACTCTTTCAGGACAGAAGACTCTTTTCTGTCATTGAGAACGGCAAGATCTCCGAGACAGCTGGCTGGTCGGTCACAGAGAATTTTCATTTCCTCTACAATGTGCTGCTCGAACAAAGCCTTAGCCAAGAGCCTTGTGGCAATATACTGGGCCGGAGACCTATGTTCTGTAGCCACTATGGACTCCCAGGAGAAACAAGGCCTGGCGCCGGCAGGCTAAGATACGGAGCCGAGATGGATGCGATCCTTGAAACCCTTCTTTACAAGGTTCCCTGGAGGGATGGTGACATCCTTTACGATTACGGAGATATGCCTGGATACGCAGCATGGTTTCTATTCAACCTTGCACGTGAAACAGGAGAACCAGCGTACGCCGCCCAGGCGACTGCTGTGGCAAATCGTATAGTAAGGCTCATCCACGAAGATTTGTTTTACTACCTTTCCGAGATTTCTTTTGGAGGATTTTCGCTCTATGCAGCTAAGCGTTACTATGGAGCCTCGCGGCCTGAGTACGAGGAAGAGTTAGATCGTTTATTAAGTCTGGCCGCATTTCTGACACGAATGGATGACTACTATCTTGATGTTGTAGATGCCCTTACTGGCGGGGGTAACTATGGTTATGGTGCAACTACACTCACCGCACAAGTTGCATACCTGCTCTTTTTGAGCCGCTACTATCCACCAGAAGTCACCAGACCTATGTGGAACTCATACCCTAACGTAGCTGTCCGTATGGTCGAGGCTGCTCTGAGAGAAGTCTGGGACGAGAGAGAAGGCTTTTTTTACAAGTCCTCGGCAGAACGTGAGATCAGCTTGCTTGCAAATGGTTACCTGGTGTATGCCTTGATTGAAGCATATCGATACACCGGCGATGCAAGCTACTTGGAGAACGCGAAGCGCGTTATCCAGGCACTTGAAAGGTTCTTGGCCGATCCCCAGGGCAGAGGATTTTATGCCCTGCCCCCAGCCATTCCACTGCTTGGCTACAAATCTCTTTCGTCGTCAAGTTATGCGTTCAAGGCCTGTGCACTACTGTACCAAGAAACGGGTGAAGAGGTGTATCTAGAAAAGGCGCTCAACGTCATGGCCTTTCTCATGGAGGATCTATACAAGGACGGCGTGGTATATCATCACGTATACAAAGGCTTGGCATGCTCTGGCGATATCTGGTGTCCTGGATGTAATTTTCGAATTCTGGTGTATCTCGATTATCTGGATGACCTTGAGAAAAACGGGCATGAAGCCACCAAAGATCGGCCCTAGGCTAGATGATAAGCCTCTGGCTCCCACACACTCTACGTGTGTCTTCTATTATGAAGAAGCAGTTGGCCTAGTACCGGATGTTGCTATGCTGGCGTCGAGAACAGAGCAGGGTCTTGAGTTTCATTTGGCGCATCGGAAGCCAACTGAATACGAGTGAAACTGTCCATAGTAACTGACCCGATTGGACACACGCAGTGCTCCTGCATCACTTGTCCAGGATCCGCCCCGCACTACACGGAAAGAGCCGGTTTCAGGCCCGGCAGGGTCGTATTCGGAAGACAGTGCGTAGTAATCAGAATCGTAGCGGTCGCTCACCCATTCGTACACATTGCCTATCATGTCGTAGAGCCCGTAACCATTGGGTGGATAGCTTCCAACAAGGGTAGTATCGTTATCCTCTTCATCACCCGAGTTCCAGTAGTTTGCATATGATCCAGCAAGTTCATCGCCCCATGAGTACCGGTTGCCTGTGAGCCCTCCGCGCGCGGCGTACTCCCACTCGGCCTCTGTGGGAAGTTTCTTCCCGACCCACGTGCAGAAATTCACGCTGTCGTGCCACGTCACGTGAATCACGGGATAGTTGTCATAGGCCGGGTCGCCATAATAGGAGGGCCGGGTAAAACTGCTTGTTTGTGTAGGGGCATCGCACCTGCCTGCCTCGACACACTTCTGGTATGCTCCATTGGTCACCTCGCATGCATCCATGAGAAAACCTTTAAGGCATACCTTGTGCACAGGCAGTTCGTCAAAGTCGCCTTCGCTCAGTACGTCTCCCATGTCGAAACAGCCCTCGGGTATCCTCGACAAACCACAAGAGTCGATGTCGGCTTGGGTGGGCCCATGAGAGGGACCACCTCTACCTGAGCATGCCTGGCCGGAAATCCAAAAGAGAATCGCGAGAAGTGCTCCTGCCAGGGATGTCCATCGGTTGAAAACGCTAGGGGCTTTTACACTCATCAGTTGCCTCTGACGAACTTACAGGCGCCGGCGGCCGCAAGCTCACAACTCTCTCAGGCTCATAGAGGGCCACAGCAGCAAGATAGACTGTGACACCTGTCCAGATGTGCGGGATGCTCGTTCTTTGCTGCGCTACCTTCTCGGTACTTCCTGGTACATCGCTCCATAGCGTGACCTCTCCAAAGCAGTCAGTTCCTCTGAAGGCGACCTCATGGGTCAAAAGGTTCAGTCCCTGCTCGAGCAGGCCTCGATACTGTGCCTTGTTGCTATCTGCAATACCGAGTACAAAGATTTCTTCGCCAAGATAGGCAAACCCAGGCCGTTGCCTGTTCACCTTCTTTTCTATGCTCTCAGCGATCTTGGCCTTGATAGGCTCAGCCTGCGGATCGCTAAAGGTCTCGAATAATGGTGCAGGCCACAGCATCCATACCAAACCACGCCACCCAGCAGCGTCGTATAGCTCGGGATCCATCAGTCTCGCAAAAACTCCTTGACGAAGTCTGGCAGCTGCTTTGCACCATCGCTGGGTTTTCTCCTGTTCGATGCCCCATCTTGCGCCTGCATGGCAGGCACTGGCCAGTCCTGTAAGCACCGAGCAGACACCGTGAAGTGTTGCATCAGGTGGAAAATTGTCGTCTTCTATTGCCGGAAGCGTCCATCCTTTTTCCATGTCCACATAATCGAGAAGCGCGTCTGCGGCACGCGCCAAGGTCTCTTTCAGGCTGTTCCTGTAGTCTTCCGCCTCGGCAGGGTAAGAGGCAAGCACCTGTTCGTGCCTCCAGAAATCCCACACCAGGAGTCCTGTCTCGTCGATCTCGAACGGAAGTGCCTCCAAGATCGACCCCTGAGATCCGTCAACCGCAATATTGGACGGCCAGTGACCTCGAGGGCTGTACCATGGCGATCGGTAATTCACTATCCATGTCGGGCAGAATCCAATGGGCTTGGTATACTGGGTACGCTTGTAGAATTCGTGGTGGTGGCTTACTCTTCCCGGAAGCCCTGCAAGATCCAGGGCCAGATCGAAAAAGGCTCCATCCCTAGGCCAGTCGTAGTGATAGTGAGGCTGTCTTGAGATCGAGGCAACGATCGCTCCTGACTCGCTGTCCTGACCCTGAAGGAGGTTGAGCAATGAGCGACGGGCAACCTTCTTGGTTACCGGATCGGTAGGCTCTGGGATGTGAAGTTGGCTCGATACCTGCTGCCACCTTGTAGTGGCCTTTCTCCTGAGCTGGGCTAGACCCTCACTGCGAGCGTTTTCCAAAAGTTCCTGTGCCTTGGAGGCCCTGTCGGCAATCGTTACGATGACCGTTGCCTGTGTCCTGCTGGGGCCTTCGATGGGAGCGCTGATTGCAGTGTCGGCAAGCCCGAGGAAGGACCTGTTGCCGCTGAGCGAACCATCGAGCGCATCCTGTTTACCGCTTATCGGACGATCCTCACCATGATGGTGCGTACACGGATCTGCACCTACCTGAAAGCCATCGATGCCTTCGGCGAGTCCGTATGCGATAAATATCCCTCCTTCTGGATAGAGAGCGTCGAGATCTCTGGCACGCACACACGATGAAAATGGGCGCTCTGGATCTTTGACCTTTGGCTGAAAATGCACGATTGCCCGATCTTCGGGCACATATATGGCAGCAAAGCCAGCTTCCTCTGGGTCGGTCTCGTCGTACCTTCCTGGAGCAGCATGCCATGGGGCAAAGGTAGCATGGTAGAAAAACCGTATTGCTGGTCCGCCGTGTATGTCGAATGATCGAACCATGATGTCGCGTTCTGGATCGACCCAGTCAGAGATTTGTACCATGAGCTCTGAGCCTAAAAGAGTGGTTACGAGTACGGTCGAGTCGTCCGGGTCGAACTGCCGATCGCTTATCCACCGTGGGTCAGAGGTCCAGATCACTTCGCCTGTCTCGGAAAGAAATCCAGCCGAAGAGCCAAGCCCAGGACAGGGCTCTAGTGGGCGACCGTATCGGGCCCAGTCAGGCGAAGGTGCCTCTGGGCCCATGCGCACCGGCTTGGGATCGAGACTGAGAAAAGAATTGGACAGGGTAACGTATCTCAAGTGATCGGAATTCGTTGCATGTGGCCAGCGAAACACGGTAAGCTCGGCCCATGGTGATATAGCTACAAAGAGCCTGCCGTTGCTAAGGCTGGTTGCGTAGTTGGACGCACCTTCGATCGACTCTGAACTAAGGTCTGCGGCAAGGAGTCGGTCACCGCGTGTATCGCCAAGATGAGGCTTAATCAGGTTTGCCATTACCTTAGCGACTATCTCCTTTACGCCAGGTACTATGGGTACCTTGACCGGGCCAAAAGACGATATCGGCTCAGCAGCAAAGCCAGAGCAGATGCGAGAGAAGGTCACAAATAGAGTGATCATTGAAGGCAACAGCAGGTTGCCTCGGGCTCGAGTCGAGTGTGTCCACAACAGGGTCATCGACTCTCCTCCCCCTCTGGCCCTTGCTGGGATTGTAGCTTTCTTGGTCGAATATAATATAATACATACATAGGTTCTTTTAGTAGCATTGCTTCTTCGAAATGTAAACGAAATCAGGGGGCGAGCAATGAAGAAGGTGTTTGCTGTCGGAGCCTTCACGAGTGGGATCGTGCTGGTGATTTTAATTCAGGTAGGCAAGACCAGTATGTCCTCAAACGATATTATAGAAACATTTGGTTCAGGCATTCATGGAGATATGTCTCTTCCCATATATACTGCATACAAGGAAGAAGGTTCTTTGTTATTCAAAGCAAGGCAAGAGTACTTTGTTGGACAGAGTCCTTCCTCCGTGGCGGTAGGGGATGTAAATGTAGATGGGTCACCAGACTTTGTAGTAGCGAATATGGGATCCAGCACTGTCTCGGTTTTTCTAGGTAATGGGGATGGTACCTTTCAGAGTGCGGTCAACTACGGGGTGGGCTCACGGCCTCGCTCTGTGGTGATAGGGGACGTAGATGTTGATGGTTTGCCAGACCTTGTTGTGGCGAATTCCTCCTCCAACACTGTCTCGGTGCTTATAGGAAATGGAGACGGTACCTTTCAGAGTGCGGTCGACTACGATGTCGGAGTCGGTCCCAGGTCAGTAGCGATAGGGGACGTAGATGTTGATGGTTTGCCAGATCTTGTTGTGGCGAATTCCTCCTCCAACACTATCTCGGTGCTTCTGGGTAATGGGGATGGTACGTTTCAGGGTGCGGTTAACTATGGAGTTGGTTCGGGTCCTTGTTCTGTGGCGATCGGAGATGTGAATGTGGATGGTTTCCTAGACCTTGTTGTGGCGAATTCCTCCTCTAACACTGTTTCGGTGCTTATGG
>FWPV01001383.1_pt1 | contig 67742 bp, 55 predicted proteins | sample 2228371 | NCBI WGS metagenome assembly FWPV01 (sample SAMEA103939776, study PRJEB20133) | metagenome
GTGTTTAGCACGAGCAACCTGGTCTGGGCGAGCATCATTGGGTTGATCTTGATTTACCTGACTGCGGGCTATTTTCTCGGCGGATGGTGGGCGGATCGGTCTCCATATTACCAAACCATGTACACGATCTTGTTGTTTGGAGCGTTTACCGCGGGGGTGGTACCCCTCTTCGCTCGACCGGTATTGCGCCTGGCGGCTGACGCTTTTGACCAGCTTCAGGTGGGAATCCTGGTCGGTTCATTCAGCGCGGTGTTGATCCTGTTGTCTGTACCGGTGACCTTATTGGGGATGATTTCCCCTTTTGCCATTCGCCTGGCAATTGACGACCCGAACCGTGCCGGCAGGGTTTCAGGTGAAATCTATGCGGTTTCAACTTTAGGTTCGTTTATCGGGACATTTTTGCCGGTGTTGGTATTAGTGCCCCTGATCGGTACCAACCTGACATTTGTCCTTTCCAGTTGTTTGTTAGCCATTGTGGCATTGATTGGTTTGTGGATGTCTCGCGGCTGGAAGGGAGTTTTACCCTGGTTATGGATACCGTTGATACTGATTATTTTGGCGTCTTTGTTATTGGGGGGGACGATAAAAAAGACCAGCGGTCAGATTTACGAAACCGAATCGGCTTATAACTACATCCAGGTTTTGGAGGTAGATGGTTACCGTTTGTTGAGGTTGAATGAGGGTCAGGGGATTCACTCGATCTGGCATCCAAGCGATATTGATTATGATGGACCCTGGGAGCAGTTTCTCGCCGCGCCATTTTTCAATCCGCCAGATTACCCGCCCGAGAAGGTACAGAGCATGGCTATTATTGGGTTGGCTGCAGGGACTCTGGCGCGTCAGGCAACTCAGGTTTATGGGTCAATTTTGATTGATGGGTATGAAATTGATCCCGAGATTATCCGGGTTGGTCGCGAATATTTCGATATGAATGAACCCAACTTGAATGCAATCCCTCAAGATGGGCGGTGGGGTTTGGAGCATAGCCAGAGGCGATATCACATTATCGGAGTTGACGCTTACCGTCCCCCTTATATTCCCTGGCATCTGACGACCCAGGAATTCTTCGTAATTGTGCGCGACCACCTCACCGCAGATGGCGCTCTGGTGGTCAATGTTGGAAGAGCGCCTACCGATCGGAGATTGATCGAGGGCTTGGTTACGACAATTGGCAGCGTCTTCCCCTCGGTTTATGTGATGGATGTTCCCAATACCTTTAACTCAATTATTTACGCCACCATGCAACCAAGCCAGATCGAAAATCTCTATCAAAATTTGATTTATCTCTACACCCGCCCGGATGTGCATCCCTTGCTGGTTGAGGCGGTTGAGAATGTGGTCAGGTATCAACAACCGCTTGCGGGTCAGGCAGAGGTTTATACCGATGATCGAGCACCGATCGAATGGATCACCAACAGCATGGTGTTGAATTATGTATTTTTCGGAGATATGGAGGCGCTCAAATGAAAAATAACCGTCTCTATCAAATAATGTCGTGGGTTGTGAGTTTTATCGTTCCCGTTGCGCTGATCTTATTTGCTGTGCGGTTGTTGTTAACCCCGGCTTTTATCAATATTGAATATAACATTCCCGGTTTCCCAGCCGATACGTTTGGGTTCTCTAAGAACGATCGTTTATATTACGCCAATATCGCCCGCTTGTACCTGTTGAATAACGCTAATATTTCCTATCTGGGAAATTTGCGTTTTCCCGAGGGACAGCAAGTGCCACCCACATCTTGCAGATTTATGAGCGATTGCTCCTATCTCTATAACGACCGGGAGCTTAAGCACATGGAAGACGTCAAAGCAGTGGTGAAAGGCGCTTTGAGTGTCTGGTATGTCAGCCTCCTGGGTGTGTTTGGCTTCGGTATCTGGGCGTGGTTAGGTGGTTGGTGGAATGAATACCGCCGCGGGCTGAGTCGCGGCGGTTGGTTGACGGTGATCTTTATTGGGGGAATTTTGCTATTCGTCCTGGTCGCTTTTGGTGTGATTTTTGTCGCTTTTCACAACGTCTTCTTCGAAGCCGGCACCTGGACCTTTCTCTATTCGGATACTTTAATCCGGCTCTTCCCGGAGCGCTTCTGGCGGGACACTTTCCTGGCGGTTGGGCTTCTGGCTGGCGGGGCAGGCATAGCCCTGGCTTATCTGGCTCGAATAAAACCCGACCGTTCCTGAGACGTTACCAGCTTAAGCGCCATACTTGTTTAACCGCAAGGCATGCGCCAAAGCCAGAGGCATGGCGTCCATCGCATTGAACGTGCCCAATCCGCCGCGGGCACAGGCGCGTTCTCCGAAGGCGGTCTCGAAATCTGGTCGGTGGGTGGCGGGAGCCCAGAGCAGGAAGGGAACCGGATGCCAGGAGTGAGTCATCAAGCGCGCCGGGGTGGAGTGATCGCCGGTAATCATCAGCACGTCCGGTTTGAGGTCCAATAATTTCGGCAAAGCTGCATCAACAGTTTCGATGAACGCTGCTTTACCATAGAAATCACCATCTTCTCCTTTGCTATCGGTTTTCTTGATATGCACAAAGAAGAAGTCGTAATCGTTCCAGCATTTTGCCAGGGCGGCAAATTCGTCTTCAGGGGTTTCTCCCTCAAACTGGATGATATCCATGCCTACCAATTCGGAAACGCCGCGGTACATCGGGTAGACTGCAATGCAGGCAGCCCGCAGATCATATGCCTCCTTGAACGGCGTCAGACCAGGATGGGTGGCGAAGCCGCGCAAGGTGATCCCATTGGCTTTCGGTTCATCGGCGATGATTTTCTTCGCTTCAGCGATCCATTGATTGAAGAGTTTTGCGGTGTATTCAGCAGCGGGGGACGTGGCAACAGCCGGCAGGGGTTCCACGCCGGTGATTTGAGGGTCGGTATCATTAATTTCCGGGCTGAGACCTTCGCCCCGCATCACAACTGCAAAGCGGTATTCTTTGACGTGGCGCACTCTGATATCAACCCCTGGGAGTTGTATGGTCTTTAATTTCTCAACCACAGGCAGAGCTTCCGGGGTCGGGATGCGCCCTGCCCGGCGGTCGATGATCTTGCCCTGGGCATCAAGGGTGCAAAAGTTACCGCGCGCCGCAACGTCGCCTTTCTTCACTTCCAACCCAACCCCCACTGCCTCGAGCGTGCCGCGCCCGATTTCGTAGACTAGAGGGTCGTATCCGAAGAGCGCCAGGTGGGCAGGTCCAGAGCCGGGGGTGACGCCGGGGCGGATGGGAATCGTCTGCCCTAAGACGCCCTCTTTAGCAAGTCGGTCCATATTTGGGGTGTTGGCGGCTTCCAATTCGGTGGGTCCACCGGGTTCGATCGGCAGACCTCCCAACCCATCCATCACCATCATCACAATTTTAGTTTTCTCCGGGCGGAGTAATTGGGGTATATATTCGAATGGCATCGTGATATTTCCTTATCCTCTTACAAGAACCGTCTCCCCACCTGGATTTGTTCCTGGGGGGAGACGTGAATTTATCTGTTATTCTTTAATGCTTTACCGGATTGCTTTTTCGGTTTCAGCGTCGAAAATGTGCATATTTGCCATGTTGAAGACCATCTGCACGTCATCATCAATGTGATAACGGGAACGTGGGTCAACACGGGCAACGAAGCTATGCTCGCCTGACTTCAGGTAAACGAAAATTTCATTCCCCATCAATTCGGTGACGTCCACTTTGGCATTGACGGACTGAGCAGTGATGCCCGGCGGGGCAAATTCGGGGTTGTGGATGTCCTCTGGGCGGATACCAAAGATCACCTTCTTGCCTACATAGGGCATGTAGACGTCGACGCGATTCTCGGGAATCTGGACGCTGAAGGAACCGCCGTCCACAAAAAGCTTGCCATCTGACTTTTCCAGTTTGGCATTGAAGAAGTTCATGGCTGGGGAACCGATGAAACCCGCAACAAACAGGTTATCTGGATAATCATACAACCTCTGAGGCGTATCAATTTGTTGCAAGATACCCTTATTGATCACCGCAATCCGGCTTGCCATGGTCATGGCTTCCACCTGATCGTGAGTCACGTAGATAAAGGTGGTTTGGAGTTGCTGGTGTAGTTTGCTGATGTTGGCGCGGGTTTCCACCCTCAATTTTGCATCCAGGTTGGATAGCGGCTCATCAAAGAGAAAAACCTTTGGCTCGCGCACAATCGCCCGTCCGACCGCCACACGCTGCCGTTGCCCACCGGAGAGCTGCCGGGGTTTGCGATCCAAAAGGTGTTCAATGCCCAGGATTTCGGCTGCGTTTTGAACCCGCCGCTTAATCTCCTCTTTTGGGGTCTTGCGCAGCTTCAGACCGAATGCCATGTTATCGTACACGCTCATGTGAGGGTACAGAGCGTAAGACTGGAAAACCATGGCAATGTCGCGGTCTTTTGGTGGGACATCGTTGACAACCTGGTCCCCAATTTTGATTTTCCCTTCGGTAACGTCCTCCAACCCAGCCAGACAGCGCAGGGCGGTGGTCTTACCACACCCAGATGGACCAACAAGGACTAAAAATTCCTTGTCGGGGATCTCGATATTCAGGTCGTTGACCGCAATGACATCCCCAAAACGCTTATATACATGATCGAATGTTACGCTTGCCATTAGATTTTCTCCTTTCCAACGCGAATATAGTGAAATAATTATATTATCTCTTGGGATAAAAAGCAATCATTTCGAACATGAATTCAGGTATCTCTTGTCGATTCACGCCACTCGGCATACAATGAAGCCATGGCTGTGAAGGATGACGTCAGTCCAATTCGTAAACAATATCTGGAAATCAAACGCCAGTACCCTGATGCGATCCTGTTCTTCAGGTTAGGGGATTTTTACGAGACGTTCGATAAGGATGCCGAAATTACCGCCCGTGAACTGGATATCGTTTTGACCTCGCGCAATGTCGCCAAGGGGGTACGGATACCGATGGCGGGTATCCCTTATCATGCTGCCGAGAACTATCTGGCGAAATTGATCGAGCGAGGTTACCACGTCGCAATTTGCGAACAGGTGGGAGATCAGCCAGTTAAAGGGCTTTTCCCGCGCCAGGTGGTACGGGTGGTCACCCCGGGCACTGTCGTTGAACCCGGGCTATTGAGGGGGGATACCAATAACTATCTCGCTTGCGTGGTGCTGGAGGAGTCAGCGTCGGATGGTAAGAAAGGACATGCCGGGGTGGCTTATGTGGACATTACCACGAGCGAGTTTGCCGTCACAGAACTGGCAAGCGATGACATCCAGAGCGCTTTAAGAGCCGAGCTGATTCGGCTGAACCCGGCGGAAATCCTTCACCCGGACACAGTCGAGTTGGGGAACGGCATTCCCGGGCATTTTACACCTTTGCCGGCGTGGCGCTTCGAGACTGGCAGGTGTCAGGAGATCCTCCTGCGCCATTTTGAGGTGGTCTCGCTGGACGGTTTTGGTATGGCGGGGAGATCCTTAAGCATCCGTGCTGCGGGTGGCATCCTCCAATATTTGTCTGAAACACAACCGGCGGTTCTCAAGTTGCTCAACAATCTCAGCAGTTATAGCCTGGATGAGTTCATGATTCTGGATGCCGCCACGCGACGCAACCTGGAGCTTACCGAAACGATCCGCAGCGGGGAGGTTCAGGGCTCATTATTAGGGGTTTTAGACCGTACCCTCACGCCAATGGGTAAGCGATTAATGCGACAATGGGTCAATAAACCCGCCCTGAATAGAGAGCTTATCCATGAACGACAGGAACAGGTGGAATTTTTTGTCCAGAATGGTTTACTGAGGTCAGAACTTCGGGCTGGCTTGAAATCCATCGCAGATCTGGAACGCCTGACAAATCGGGTTGTCGCCGGCTCAGCCCAGCCGCGAGACCTGGTATCTCTGCGCCAGATTTTGCGCAATTTGCCGGGAATTAAACAACTTCTACCGCTCGGAGATTCTCCACTGGGCGCGATCCTGGAAGAGTTTCAACTCTGCGAGACTGAGTTGGACCTCCTGGAGACCGGTATCAGCGATGACCCTCCAGCCACTCTCCAGAATATCGGGGTGATCCGTCCTGGCTTCTCGGCGGAATTGGATGCCATCGTCGAACGATCGCGACATGCCAGAGAATGGATTGCCAGTCTGGAGGGTGTTGAACGCAAACGGACCGGTATTAAATCCTTGAAAGTTGGTTATAACAAGGTGTTCGGCTATTATCTGGAGGTGACCAAAGCCAATGCAGATATGGTTCCTCCAGAGTATATTCGCAAGCAGACACTGATCAATGCAGAACGATACATCACACCAGAATTGAAAGAATACGAGACCCTGGTGTTAAACGCGGAAGAGCGGATTCGTGAGATAGAGGAAAGGGTGTTTCGAGAAATCTGCTCTCGGTTAGGGGCAGCCTCAGAGGCGCTGCTCTCGACGGCGCGTGCTATCGCCCGGTTGGATGTTTTGGCGTCTCTGGCGGAGACGGCGGCTCTCAATGGTTATGTCCGCCCTGAGGTGACCGATGAGGATGTGCTGGATATTCGAGATGGTCGCCATCCGGTAGTGGAGTTAACCCTGCAGGGTGAGCGTTTTGTGCCTAACGATACGATCTTTGAGCCGGGTGAAAGAGTGCGCCTGATCACCGGTCCGAACATGAGTGGAAAATCCACTTACCTGCGTCAGGTGGCATTAATCGTGTTAATGGCACAGATCGGGAGCTTTGTGCCAGCCAAATCGGCGCGAATTGGTGTGGTGGATCGCATCTTCACCCGCATCGGCGCCCAAGACGAAATCCACGCCGGGCGCTCAACCTTTATGGTTGAGATGGTAGAGACCGCCAATATCTTACATCATGCCACCCCGCGCAGTCTGTTGATCCTCGATGAAATTGGGCGTGGCACAAGCACCTACGACGGGGTTTCGATTGCCTGGGCGGTGGTCGAGTATATCCATAATCACCCTCAACTGCGTTCGAAGACCCTTTTTGCCACCCATTACCATGAGTTAACGCAACTGGCAGACCTTCTCCCCGGAGTGAGGAATTACAACGTGGCGGTGAGCGAGGCGGAAGGGCGAGTGGTCTTTTTGCATAAAATCATCCCCGGAGGCGCAGACCGGTCGTACGGCATCCATGTGGGTCAACTGGCTGGCTTACCGAAACCCGTGGTGCAAAGAGCGGGCGAAATTATGGGGCAATTGGAGGCATCGTCCGGAAAGGCGGTAAAAATCAACCCCACCATACCCCGCCAACTGGCTCTCTTTCCTGAAACGAACCCCTTGCTTGAAGAACTCAAGTCATTGGACATCAACGCCATCAGTCCAATCCAGGCATTGACCATCTTATATGAGTGGCAAAGGCGTTTTCTCGAGAAGGACGAGTGAGTTACACCCGGGATCTGAATTGCTTAAGGTTATTTACGATAATTGCCTGAAAGATGGGCAGCTTTAATTAACCGTCTGGTGAGCATGCTACCGGCGATGGCGCAGGCATCTGTCGGCAAATAATGGCTCACGGAAGCATCGAACAAAATCTGATAGTTTGACGGCATTTCTTCATCTCCTAACCACATCACCACTAAGAGATTGACCCTGGGCAATGCCCGGAAGGTAAAGGCTGCATCGCCGAGGGCGACCTCGCCCCCCTCAATTTGCCGCGCAGCCTGAATAAATGCGTCTTTATCATCCTTGAAAGTGCGTTTTAGTTCTTGACCGGTATATCCCTGAAAAGCCCGGTGATAAAACCGTCCGTCTGGCAATTCAGCGAAAGAGATCCAGCGATTGTATGATGGAGTTCCGTCAGCAGTGTGTAAATAATACAAGATGAGAGCTTGTTGGGCGATGTTGGGTGTTTTGTCTTCTGGCTTGAAGCGCATGAAGAAATCAGGAAAAGATATGCCTATCTCTTCTCCCCAGAGGTGCATCAGTAGTTCGCCATCCTGGGTAGATTGTGGCTGGTAAATCGCCCCAGCCTTTTGCGCCAGACTGGTGGGATCAACCTGACTGAGCTGCATGCGCAGCTCATCAACCCGTCTGGCGAGAAGAGGGATATTTTGCTCGGGGTTGACCTCAGGTTTGACCATGATCGTGATCATCCCCTCTCGCTTGCGAAGCAAAATCCAACTTAGAACGTATCTCTTGAACCTGAGATATGTGTTCGACTTCGTGCTCAAAGCTGTCGTTGGCAATGAATTCCCACAACGCTCTTCCCTTGAGCCAGGGGTATTTATCTTTATCCTGGAGTTGATTCTCGCTAAATGATTCGACCCGGCGTATGGTCTGATTGCGAACTCCGTAAAAGTCGTCTAGGATGCGATCCAGCGGGCGGTTTTGATCTTCCTGAAGCCACTGCGCATTGATCTCATCAACCTGCACATCCGAAAAATGCAGGGTGGTGGGTTGAATTCCCTGCCGGAGCTGCCAAAGCAACTTTACCAGTTCGGCTTCCCAGCGGGTGAGATGAGCGAGGATATCTTTCACCGACCAGTCTTCCGCTGAGCTTTTAAAGAGCATTGCTTCTTCGTCCATCTCTTTGATTAATTCCAGAAATTCTTCCCTGCTGTTCTCAAGCGCTTCCAGCAATTCGGTTTTATTCATGACAGATTCGCCTCTTGTGCAAATGTCTGGAGTGCAGCCAGGTGGTCGGCGGGTTTTTGGAAACCACTACCCATTGTGTTGAAGGTCAGATGGGTTGCGCCTGAAGATTGCCAGCCCTGCATGGCGGTGTGCCATTCGGCTGGATTACCATTCCCATAATAAATTCGCGGCTCAATTCCAATGTCGTTTCTCGACCGACCATAAAACTCGAGGTAGTTATAGAGACGATTAATCGATTCGGCGGCATCCTGAGGCGACCGATAGTTTGGCAGCCAACCGTCACCCATCCGGGCGACGCGCTGCAGGACCGCATCGGCATGACCTCCAAACCAGACGGGGATTGGTCGTTGGATGGGTAATGGATTGATACCCGCGTCTTCGATGGTATGCCAGCGACCGGAGAAATTAACCAGAGGTTGTGTCCAGAGTAAGCGCAATAGTTGGACTTGTTCTTCGATGCGCCGACCACGATTGTGAAAATCCTGGTTCAAGGATGCGTATTCGACCGCGTTCCAACCGATGCCCACCCCTAAGCGTAGCCTGCCATTGCTGAGCACATCGAGTGTGGCAGCCTGCTTGGCAACCAGAGCGGTCTGACGTTGGGGTAGAACCAGGATGCCGGTGGTGAATTGGATTTTATGTGTGACTGCAGCCATATAGCTGAAGAGCACAAAAGGTTCCAGAAAAGGGTGTTCGTAGGTATAAGGTCCAGTCCATCCCCCTGGACGGTCTGGATTGACGCCCAGAACGTGTTCGTACGCCAGAATATGGCTGAAGCCCAATCCCTCCGCCGTTTGGGCGTAGTCACGAATGGCGATTGGATCATTGCCAAATTCAGTTTGCGGGAAAATCGCGCCGATGTGCATAGGGTCTCCTGATCTATAATTTCAAAAGGAACTCTCTAATTGCCTTGTTGGTCAATTCGGGCTGCTCTAAGGGCAGAAGGTGTCCGGCATTGGGGATAATCTCCAGGTGAGCATGTGGGATAGCCGCTGCCATCTGCTGAGACTCTTTTAAAGTGATGATCTGGTCATCTGCTCCATGTAAGACCAAAACAGGTTTGTCGATCTTGGGCAACAGTGTAGTCGCATCCTGCCTTATTTTCATCCCCATCAAGGCGCCGATGATGCCGCTTACGGATGTGTTTTTCATCATTTTAAGCACATGGGAGACCAACTCAGGGTTTGATTCCATTGTTTTTGGTGAGAGCATTTTAGAGAGCATGGATTCGGCAATTGCGGATGAGCCAGATTGCCTAGCCAGTTCAGCAGCCTTGTCTCGATTTGCTTTACCTTCAGGGGTATCCTCACCCGCTCGGGTAGCTGCCAGGATAAGCCCGGCTACGCGAGTGGGGTATTTCCGATAGAAGGCGAAGGTTACATAACCGCCCATAGACAATCCCCCGACAACGATTGGTTCGCTGATATTCAGGTAATCGAGCAGGGCAACGCAATCGTCAGCGAGTTGTTCCATGGTGAAAATCGGCGATTCTTTCTCTGATAGTAAATCCGTCTCCGATTCACCATGCCCGCGTAAATCGGGGATAATCATGTGGGCGATATCCCCCAATCCAGAGAGTTGGGATTGCCAAAGAGTACGGTTGAGCGGATAGCCATGGATCAGCAGAAGAGGAATGCCGCTGCCTGCCTGATCAAAAGCGATATCGAGATGATTGACCCTGATCTTCATCCCTGATCAACCCTCCAATTCAGCTAACTGGCTGCGAATCTTTTCCGCCGTCTCCTGGTAGGAAGCCAGTTTATCTCTTTCCTTACTGACCACTGCTGGCGGAGCTTTCTGGGCAAATGGACCAGAGAGGAGCGCTTCCAGACGGTTAATCTGTGCCTCAACTTCGTGTAGATTTTTCTGGAGGCGTTTTCGTTGCTCAGTCTTGTCCACAAGCTGCGCCACTGGCAGGTAGATTACTACCGTGCCGACCACCAACGCCAGGTATTCCTCTGGTTTTTCGGCGAGGTTTTCGATGATAGATAAGTGTTCGACATCAATCTGAGCTAGTGAGGCGATCGTTCTAGCCTGTTCTTGAATGATAGGTAGATGTTCCCCGCAGACGATGATGGCAGGGATTTTCTGACCGTAAGGCACTCCCTTCTCAGCTCGCAGGTTACGCACAGCGCGTACGATATCCTGGATGAGGTTGAAATCTGCCACTTTTCTCTCTTCCCAGGCTTCTGGTGGACGAGGCTCCGGGTAAGGGGCGATAATCAAAGCGTCTGACCAGCCTTCTGCAGGGGAAAGCCTGTCGGAGTGATTCTGGCACGCTTTCTTCAGGTGTCCCCACAATTCCTCGGTGACGAACGGTGTGAAGGGATGCAACAAACGCAGACTCATATCCAGAACTCTGACCAGGGTGAATGTGGTATAGAAGGCTCGGTCGCCTCCTTCGTTGAGCTGCGTTTTAGCAATCTCCAGGTACCAATCGGCAAATTCGCCCCAGAAAAATTCATATATTTGTCTTCCCGCTTCTCCATATTGATAATTCTGGAAGAGTCTGTCCACTTCCCTGATCAGCGCCTGCAGGCGCGCCCAAATCCAGGAGTCGGCGAGGGTCCATTGCGGTTCTGCAAGTGGGTATTGGGGCGTTTGAGCGATTGAACTGATGACGAAGCGCCCTGCATTCCAGATTTTATTGGCGAAGTTGCGGTTAGCTTCCACTTTCTTGATGCTCAGGCTCAGGTCATTACCCGGCGTGGAACCGACCAACAGGGTAAAGCGCAGGGCGTCCGTGCCCAGCTCATCCATCAATACGAGAGGGTCAATCACATTTCCGTAAGATTTGCTCATTTTACGCCCGTGTTCATCTCGGATTAAACCGTGGAGATAGACAGTATGAAACGGCACTTTTCCAGTGAACTCCAAGCCAGCCATGATCATCCGCGCCACCCAGAAAAAGAGAATATCGTAGCCGGTTTCGAGCACGCTGGTGGGGTAAAAATAGAGGTAATCGGGGGTCTCTTCAGGCCAGCCCAGTGTGGAGAATGGCCATAGACCTGAGGAGAACCAGGTGTCGAGAACATCTGGATCTTGGATGATGTTCGGGTCACCGCAGTGGGCGCAGGCTGTCGGGTCAATTCGGCTGGCGGTCATCTCGCCACAGCTCTGGCAATACCAGACGGGTATGCGATGCCCCCACCAGAGCTGGCGGCTGATGCACCAGTCCTCGATGTTTTCCAACCAGTTGTAATAGACCTTGGTGAAACGCTCAGGCACAATGCGAATACGTCCATCGCGCACGGCGTTCAAGGCAGCCTCGGCAAGGGGTTTGATCTTGACGAACCATTGGGTGGAGATCATCGGCTCAACTATTTCTCCACCGCGTTGTGAGCGAGGCACGTTAAGGGTGTAGGGTTCCTCTTTCAGGGTCAACCCTGCTGAACGCATATCCTCCCAGAGATTTTTGCGCGCTTCGAACCGATCTTGACCCTGGTAAGGACCCCCGTTGGCATTGACCCGCGCAGCTTCATCGAGAATTGAGATAATCGGCAAGCCGTGGCGTTGAGCGATGGCATAATCGTTGGGGTCATGCCCGGGAGTCACCTTCAAAGCTCCGCCGCCAAATTCACGGTCAACATACTCATCAGCAATCACGGGTATCTCGCGTTTCAGGATTGGCACGATTACGGTTCGACCAATGTATTTCTGATACCGGGGGTCCGCAGGATGGACAGCCACGGCGGTGTCGCCCAGGATGGTCTCGGGTCTTGTGGTAGCCACCGGGATGTATTCGTCATCTGAACCGGAGAGCATATACTTGAAATAATACAGCGTGCCGGGCTCTTCCGAATACTCCACCTCCAGGTCTGAGACCGCGGTCTTCAGCCCGGGAGACCAGTTGATCAATCTTGGACCCCGATAAATCAAGCCCTTCTCGTATAACCTGATGAATGCCTCACGCACAGCGCGCGAGAGTCCATCGTCCAATGTGAAACGCTGTCGGTCCCAATCGCAGGAGGCGCCCAGGCGGCGGATCTGTTGGGTGATGATGCCGCCATATTTGTGTTTCCACTCCCATGTCCGACGCAAAAACTCTTCCCGACCGATTTCTTCTCGGGTTATTCCCTCACGCGCCAGGGCTTTCTCCACCTGCAATTGGGTGGCGATGCCGGCGTGATCTGTCCCGGGCACCCACAGCGTGGGGATGCCTTTCATCCGGTGGTAACGGATCATCAGATCTTCCATCGCCACGAACATCGCATGTCCCAGATGTAATTCACCGGTCACGTTGGGTGGCGGGATGGAGATGACGAAGGGTTTTCGGCTCGGATCGAAGCCGGGTTGATTGGGATCATTGGTGGGTTTGAAATATTTATTCTCCTCCCACCACTGGTAGATGCGCTGTTCGGTTTCTCGAAAATCGTAAGTCTTAGGCAGGATGTATTCACTCATGATCGCGCTCCACTTATAGAAAGTTTGGATATGCCAGGTATCATGCTTCAGAATTGATAACTTTTGTATGCCTCACATTTTAATAAAAAAACCCTTCAGTCCCAAAAGAGGACGAAAGGGTAAAGCTTCCGCGGTACCACCTCAATTCGCTGGCAATTCGACGCCAGCGCACTCAATGCCCCTATATGGGGCAGCGCTTTATCGGGCGCAACCGTGTCGTTCTACTTTTCCGGTCGGAAAACCTGGAATTTCTTCGACAATTAACCCGGGCGACATTCAGCGCAGAGCAACTGAGAGGGCTTTCAGCCTGAGGCGCCTCATTCTCTGTGTAACCGGATTTACTCCGATTTACTTTCAGCGTTCTGGCGGCTTACTCCTCCCGGATGGGGAAATATTGAATTTTGGGCGAATTATATCCCCAATTTTACAAAATATCAATTGTTATAATGATAAAAAGATTAATATTTCTTGACTTTCACCCCTGCTTTGTGCTATCCTCCACAAACACTTGGCAATCATTGGAAGGGTCTATGATTCAACGCGAACGTATTTCAGAAAATGTATTCTCTTTCCAGAGTGATGTGTATGCCCAGGTGACCGCCGGGGCTGTGATTGGACCCAATTGGGCAGTGGTGATTGATACCCTGGCTTTGCCGGAAGAAACCCTGGCTATTCGTGATTTCATCGAACAGGAGTTAAGCGTCCCGGTCAGATATGTGATCAATACCCATTATCACGCCGATCACGCCTGGGGAACGTATTTTTTCCCGGGGGCAACAGTGATCGGGCACACCCTGTGTCGCCAATGGCTGGCTGAAAAAGGGATTGAATCCTTAGAAAATACCCGGAAGCAAAGTCAAATCTTCCGCAATGTAAAGATCGTCCTGCCTCATATCACATTCGACGATGGGGAGTTGAACCTTCGCGTGGGTAAGAAGAACCTGACCCTGATGCCGTTGCCAGGTCATAGTGCGGACAATGTGGCGGTTTTGGTGGAGGAAGACCGGGTTCTCTTCTCGGGTGATACCTGTATGCCATTGCCTTATATTGTGGATGGCGATATAGACGACCTGGTCGCATCCTTGAAGAAAGTCTCTAAACTCGGTCTGGAAAACATTATCCAGGGTCATGGAGACATCATTTTAAGGGGCGAGATTGATGGATATATCAAGGAGAACCTGAATTATCTTTCTCAGATTCGTAAAGCGGTCCGCAAGGCGAATCGCAGAAAATATCCCATGGATATTCTGGACGAGGTGACGGTTGAATCCTGCGGTAAAAGTCGGGTGCTGATTGGTGGATTAGCAGAGCAGTTGCACCGCCGTAACCTGATCGCCCTCTATAAGCAGCTTTTTGGTGAAGTTCCCCTGGCTTCGAGCGAGGATGATGAGGACTTTTACGAAGAAGAAGAGATAGAAGACGAGGAATAATCGAAATTGGCAAATGAGCAGCCTTTACTGGGGCTGCTCATTGTCCTTAACCGAGTCTTTTTGTTGTCTCCGCCTGGCGCGCAAACCGATTAAGCGTTCGTTGCCTGCGATCAAACGTCTGATATTGGGTCGGAGCGCAATGACAAGCAAAATCAGGGTGATGATGCCATAAGCGACATACTCCCAGGGAAGGATTCCTTTCCAGGCAAGAAGGGAATAGACGATGATGCAAATAATCGGGACGCTAAGGGTAGCGATCGAGGCGTAACCGATGAAATAAAGAATAAATGCCCCGATCGGGATGATGAAAAGCAAGATTGGCAACCATAACCCGGCTGCTCCGCCAAGAGTGGGGGCGCCACCTGCACCACCCCTCAGGCGGATTCTCCCCGCAGCATCGCGTTCCAATAAGAAAATCGAATAATTGTGACCCAGCACCGCCATGGCTGGCGCCAGCACCTCCAACCAAACCTGGGTTGGAGCCAAAAAGCGCGCCAGATACACACTCAAGAAAGACTTCAGGATGTCTAACAGTGCGGTGAAAAAGCCTGCCCAGAAACCTGCGGCTCGCATGACATTTGTGCCGCCGGTCCGACCGCTTTCTACTTTGCGGACATCCTGTCCGGTTCTCAGGCGGACAATCAGTAAGCCAAACGGGATAGAGCCAATCAAGTATGAGGCGATCAAAATGGCGACGAATTTGATTTCAAGCACTTTAGGCAATACCTCCAACAATAATCTGTGAAAACATTTAACACACGTATCTGAGTGGAGTTGCTCTCTCAGTCTGTTTTGATTATTACTTCGCTCGGTTGGCGTTCTCTGATGGTGAAGCCACGCACGCTCCATTGGTCTATATTTCTTGAGACGATGACGTAAATCGCTTCTGGATAGTATGCCTCATTAAGATCGTTCTCCGACGGCGTCTCAGGTCCCTTGGGGTGAGAATGGTAAATACCCAGCAAATCCCACCCTTTTTCCTCAATGTGCAGAAAAGCTTCCAATTGCTCTTCAGGTTTCATCCGATAACGAACCTGGCTATGTTCGATATTTTCAACAGGGATGACTTCTTCTACTTTTACTCCGATGCCCGCCAGTAATCCACAGGCTTCTTCTGGCAGGCAATTTACGGCATGTCTGATAATTTCTTGCAGGAGATTGGATGGCAGGATTAATTCACCCATTGCTGAATTCCTTCAGCCCAACCAAAGCGCAGCCAGCAAGAGCAGCGCGAAGATCAAACCGGGTTCGACAATCGCCTGCCGCAGGTTTTTTCCCTCAGCCAGATTGGCGATCAGACTTGTTAGCGCGTAGGTTGGGGCAAGCAGCACCAGTCCAAAGCTGATAGGTGAAAGGGGCATATAATGCAAGGAGGCGCTGATTTGGGCGCAAATCAGCGCAATTATCCCCGACTGGGCGATTGCCCATTTGCCACCCAGGCGCAGGTGTAAGGTTCTTAAACTGACCAGCCAGGAAGCGATGAATAGGGTGGGTAGAATCAAAATTAGACGCGTGCCGGAATACCGCAGGGCGATAGCGAGCATTAGAAAAAGGGCGTATGATAAGGCAGTCAAGCCGGCAGCGGCAATAGGTTGGCGCACATCATCGGGATCAACAGCGATATATTCTGCCAGCAGAGTCAAGGTCAACAAGATGCCACCCACCAAAAAACCTCCCCACCAGAGAATGCCTAATGGAAGCTGGTAGAGAGGCAACCCGATCACCCAGGCAGTTAGCGCTGGCAATATCCAGTGTTCAATCGAGCTTTTTTTGCGTATTTGCGGGTGATCGCTTATCAGCCAGTTCGCGCCGGCAGCAGTGAGACCCGCTACGAGGAAGGAGACGATCGTTCGCGCGCTGATCTGGAGGGGAATATAGACTCCTAATAGTTGGAGTTCCAGGGTTCGCCCAGGGAGTTCTACAAACCTGCCCAATCCGTATGCCAGCAGGATTGTAGCAGCCAGCACGCTCATTCGATTGATATCTGGCGTGTACCGGACTTCTAGCACGCTCGCATTTTACACCTGAATAACCCCAAAGAGAAGGATGTGTTATCTGCTTGACATTAACTCATCCATTCTGTACTATTGAGAGGAGTTGAAAGGAAATGATATGCGTATTGGGATGATGGCAGATATTTATAAACCCCACATCAGTGGCGTGACAAATTACATCTCTTTGAATAAATCGCATTTAGAAAAGCTCGGGCACGAGGTATTTGTTTTCACTTTTGCGGGGAAGGACCCAAATTATAAAGATGACGAGGTTAATGTCATCCGCTCACCCGGGATACCATTGTTTGATACCGGATATTCTTTTAACCTTCGATACAACCTGAAATCGCGTAAGCTGCTCCAAACGATGGATGTGGTACATGTCCATCACCCTTTCATCAGTGGCTCTTTGGCGTTACTCTATTGTCGGCGAAAAAATATCCCTATCGTCTTCACCAATCATACCCGCTATGATTTGTACACCCAAGCATACACAACGGGCGTCGTCGAGATCATCAGTGAGACCGCGATAGAGGCATATCTGCCAAATTTCTGCCGCTCGATCGATCTGGTCATCGCGCCGTCTCCCGGAATGCGAGATGTTCTCAGGAATATGGGAGTCGATGTGCATATCGAAGTGATACCCAATGGCGTCAATCTGGAGCCTTTCAAGAATAACATAGAAAAGAAAAACAGGGCTGAATTAGGCTTCAGGGAAGATGACGTGCTCTTGATCTATGTGGGTCGCCTGGGTCCGGAGAAAAATCTGCAATTCTTACTGCGAGCATTTGCCGGGGCAGCTCAGGCATACGATCATATTGGGTTGATACTGGCTGGGGATGGTCCAGAAAAGGACAATTTGCAAGACCGGGTCAGATATATGCAACTGGAGAACAAGGTTAAATTTGTCGGTTTTGTGCCGTATGAACAACTCCCTCCCTATCTGGCGATGGCAGATGCGTTTGTAACCGCCTCGGTCACGGAAGTCCATCCTCTGTCGGTGATCGAGGCGATGGCTTCCGGTTTACCGGTGTTGGGGATAAATTCCCCCGGAATTGGTGATACGGTAGTAGATGGCGAAACCGGTTTTCTGGCTCGTGAGGAAGACCTGGCAGTTTTCACGGCAAAGATGGTGCGCCTGATCACCGAACCTGAGAAGCGGGTTCAGATGGGAAAACAGGCACAAATGGTTGCAGAACAATACTCCATTGTGAACACTGCTGAAAAGTTACTTGATCAATACAACCGTTTGATTGCTTCCAAACGGACTTCGAGACCAGGCTGGCGCGATCGTTTTGACCGCCTCATCGGCGTGAAAAGTAAATGAGCTATCGGAAGCATTTTGGCAAATGGGGAGAGGATTTTGCTGCTGAGTATCTGAGACAGCAGGGTTACTCCATCTTGGGGAGAAATATCCGCACGCCTTACGGAGAAATCGACCTGATCGCCGAAGATGGGGATGGGCTGGTTTTCATTGAGGTGAAGACCCGCTCCTCACACAAGTACGGCTTCCCGGAAGAGGCGATCTCAAAACAAAAAATCGGTCATATGCTCGCTTCTGCTCAGGCGTATCTCGAGAATGAGCTACATTGGATAGGCGATTGGCGATGGGATGTGCTGGCAATTCAAAAGCAGCTCGATCAGGATGAAGTTGAGGTTCTGCATTTCAAAAATGTGATCCATGACACCTGAGCAAGGCTTGAGCTTATCTGTATCTAAACCGCTTCGACCTCTGGTGGTCATCATTGGTCCAACAGGGGTGGGGAAGACCGAACTATCCATTGAGTTGGCTGAGAGGCTGGAGGGGGAGATCGTCTCGGCAGACTCGCGGTTGTTCTATCGTGGTATGGATATCGGCACTGCCAAGCCATCTCCTGTAGATCAACTGCGCGTCCCTCATCATTTAATTGATGTAGCCAATCCGGACGAGATCTGGAGTCTGGCAATGTTCCAGGAAGCAGCAAGAGCGGCTATCAGGGATATTCACCAACGCGGTCATCTTCCCTTTCTGGTTGGTGGGACTGGGCAATACATCCGCGCCGTTATTGAAGAATGGGAGATTCCAAAGATAAAACCCAACCCCCTGTTACGTCGGACACTAGAGAGATGGGCGGAAGAAATCGGACCGGGGGGCATGCACGCCCGTCTCTCAGTGCTGGACTCCCGGGCAGCCGCGAGCATTGATCCTCGCAATTTGCGCCGCACGATTCGCGCCTTAGAGGTCATTTTATCCTCCGGCAGAAGATTTTCAGATCAAAGGGTAAAGGGTGTTCCAGCTTACGATTTGCTGCAAATTGGTCTAATTCGCCCTCGAGCCCAGCTTTATCATAAAGTGGATGAACGAATACAGATGATGCTCGGCGCGGGTTTTGTGAAAGAGGTGCAGCAGTTACTTGAAAAAGGGTATTCAACAGACCTGCCCACCATGTCCGCCATCGGCTATCATGAAATCGCTGCCTACCTGAAGGGTCAAATCAGCCTCGAAGAAGCTACCTTGCTGATTAAAAGACGAACCAGGGCTTTTGTTCGCAGACAAGCCAATTGGTTCAAGCTGCAAGACCCAAATATATTTTGGTTCAACCTGGAAGAACATGTAGAATCAAATAAAGTTTTGGAAGAAATTGAAAGTTTAATCCGCCGTTGGCGTTGGGGTAAATGAGAAGGGTATAATCTTAATATGAGCCTCGATGGGGCTGCTCTGCCCCTGTATGGATTATGGTTAGTGCTTTTGATCATCCTGCTGATGCTTGGCGGGATTTATCTCCTGGTTGGCTATTGGCAGAGAAGGGTCCCCCGATTACTGCGAAATTTCCCAAAGACTTTCAACCAGCTTCAGTTGGATTACAAGCGCGTCCTTTCAATCACCCAACGATTCTCGGCGGATGATCCGTTGCCATATGGTCCGTTAATGGCTGCGATTAATCGGCAACTGGATGAAACAGCAAATAACCTGGTCAATCTCAAAAATCATTACGTCTTGATTCAGTCCACCATTCATCGAATTACTTTTCAATCCTGGAAGATACTGGTTGGCGCTCCATTCACAGTTGTTACCTGGTTTCAGGTAAGCAGAGAGGTGAAAAAAATCGAAGATGAGATCGCGCAAATCAACCAGGGAATTGCTGCTATCCAGGATCAGATCATGGAGGTGGAAGGGCAAGCCTGGAAGGTAGCCTTGAGAGCCAGACAGGCGATTGAGATAGAGAAGGAAGTTCGTCGCTTGATGGAATTTCTAAGCGATCACAAATTGTCAGGAGATGCTTTTGAGGAGGCAGCCGCGCAAGAAGAGCAGATTATCGAGTGGCTGGAGCAAATCCCCAGCTATTTTTTTGTTGGGGATGATTCCAGCATCTCTCAACAGGCGAAAAAAGAAGACGTTTGTGCGCTTCATGATTTACTCAACCGGATTGAACCTTCTCTCCAGGATTTAACGCACACACTGCAAGGGTGGGAAGAGCGGTACAAAATTCTGGAGAACAAGTTGAGCAGGTCTAATAAGCAATTAAAGAACATCGAACGTATGCTTGAGTATTTGCCTTCGGTGTTGGTGGTTTCGGAAGAGAAAAGTCAGTTGCAATCCACGAAAAATACATTGGAAGGCTTGAGCGTAACCCTTCAAAAATTAGATGTAGAAAACTTTGACGCGATAGAGCAAGAAATAGACCGGTGTCAGGAGATATTCGTTGACATTGGGGTTCAACTTCGGGAGGGTGTGCAACACCACAAGAGGTTGGTTGCCTTAATAGATGAATTGGGAAAAAGACAGAGAGAATGTTCTGAGAAGTTTTCGAATCTTGTCAAAAGCCAGCGATATCCCGTTTTGTTAGATGTGAGCCAAGCCAGATTTTTGGAGATCAATAAGGCGCTGTCGGAGCTTGGATCCAGCCAGAAACCTCGCCCCCTGGGGGAGATAGAAGCCGACTTAATAAAGGCGGAGGAACTCTCCGACCGATTGACTGAATTAATCAGGCAGATCGAAAAGACCGAAGAGCAGCATGCGACTCTGCTTGATCTGATGGATAGGGAGGAGGTTCAGAGGGGGATGGACCTTCTGGATGAATATAAGCAACTGGCAGCCCAGATTGCAGTGTACCATCCCGAAAACTGGCAGAGGGGTGACGCAGCATCTACCTATTTGCAGGATATCCTCTCTTTGCAATCACGTCATCAATCGGATTTAATCCACGATTTTTCGGCGGTAATTCCCGAATCACGACTGGATGAACTGGTTCGGAAATGTTCAGCCCTTATTCATGACTATAAATTATTACAAGCGCGCAGCGATAGAATACGTACAAGACTGGAATGGCTCAAAAATACTGAAGCAAGCGCCCAAGAACAGTATCACGCGTTGCGCTCTGCTTTAAGCCAGATTTCCTGGTTGGTAAACAGTAATGATTTATTAAGACGGTTGGCAGAGGGAGATCTGGCTAAACTCCGGCGGGAGGTTGAGAATATTGGGCAGGAATTAAACCAGCCTCAATATGGACTGATCGAAAAGAAGGCTCGCTCTATCAGGGTGTCAATGGAAGATGCCCTTACTGCTGCGAATGGCTGGTTAGAGCAATTAAACCTCGACATTGCCCGACGGAGCAGCATCCTTTCGGATCTGGTCGATCGCCTGCATGAAATGGCTACCCTCGATGATCCGGCGATTGTGAAGGCGAATAAACTACTGGCGCGTGAGGAGCGGCGCGCGTCGCAAACCCAATATACAGGCGGCATATTTATCGATATGGAGAGCTTAGTGGCAGAGTTGCGCGGTCGCAATTCGGTCTGGCAAGAATTTGTTGCAGTGCAACAGGAATTAGAGGAGATCGTCGCCGCGCCCTTGCGCGATGCGGTTAACCATGCAGAAAAACAGCGTAGCCTGGCTTTGACGGATATCGCCGAGGCGAAGCAAAAATTTCCTGAACAACACGCCTGGCCACCATGTTCTGTGTCTTTGACCGATGAGCAAAAACGAATTGATGAGCTGGAAAAGGAATGGAAGACGCTCAAAAGTCAGCCTACCCGCGCGATATGGGCAGTGCGAAAGTACGGTGAACTGGCAGCCGGTTATCAGGAGGTTATTGGACAGATTGCACGGGCGAAACAATGGGCTTCTCAGGAACAGAAACGTATCCTGGATATTGAGGCGGAGATCGAGCGATTGAACAACGAGTGGAAGCGTCAGGAACAGGTCTTCGGACGTGATCCTGTCGCCGTCGAACAGATACGACGCTTGCGAATGCAGTCGTCTCAAGCAGTGGCTCGAATTAAACAAGGCTGGATATCTGGCTCGACAGAAGATTCAAACCTGGGTTCGTATGATGCTGTTCTAAGGTCTTTGATGGAGATCGCCAGAGCTTTACGCAGCGCTGTTGTCCCGTCCCAATCTGAAGCGGGTGAACCGGTGGAGATACGCATCGATCGTCAACATGAGGTCGGTAAATATTCTTAACCAAAATTGGATTCAAGAGTAGAATTCATCTCTGTGTTCAGCCATGGTTGAAAATTATTTCTATAGGGTTGCGAGAAACACACGGTTGACCGGAAATAACAGATTAATTCTAAAGAGCATCCAACAAGAACTGCCCAGGAGATTTTCCGATGAAGAAGTTTAAAGTTGCTGTACTGGCGAACCTAAAAATTAACGCCCCAAAATTTGAAGGGATGTCTGAGGATCAATGGGATGATCTGGATTCCGAGAAGACGGTAGAAGCATTGGTTCATGCGATCCGTTCCGGCGGGCATGTGTGTGAATTCCTGGAAGGCGATGTGACCCTTCTCGATACTATTCGAAAATATAAACCGGATATTTGCTTCAACATTTGCGAAGGACATTTCGGGGATGCCCGGGAGGCGCAAGTGCCGGCGCTCCTGGAAATGCTGCGTATCCCTTACACCGGTTCTAAAGTGCTCACGCTGGCGCTGGCGTTAGATAAATCAATGACCAAGCGCGTTCTCCACTATCACGAATTGCCAACACCCAATTTTCAGACTTTTGAGCGTGTGGATGAACCCCTCAACCCCGATATGAAATTCCCGCTTTTCGTTAAACCTAGCCGGGAAGGGACAGGGATGGGTGTCTCTCGCGCCTCGATTGTCAACAACGAATCCGAACTAAGAGAACAGGTCAACCAGATACTAACCCGTTACAAGCAGTCAGCGCTGGTTGAACATTATATCGCCGGGCGCGAAGTCACCGTGGGTTTAGTGGGCAATTTGATCGGACCGGTCGCGCGACGCTTACCTGCCGATGAGCAAGCGCCCAGAGTCCAGGCAGGGTTGCGTTTCTTTCCACCGCTGGAGGTCAACTTAACCCCGTTCGAAGACTCGGACGTAGTTTATAGCAACCGTTTGAAGGTAGCCCTCGCTCAAGAATTGGATTATCTCTGCCCGGCTCCGCTGGATGATGAAATGGTGGATGAGCTGAATTGGTTGACCGCAGCAGTATTTCGAGTCACGGGCGCGCTGGATGTTTCTCGGGTTGATTTCCGTTTGGATGCTAATGACAATTGGAAACCGTATATACTGGAGATCAACCCTCTACCCGGTCTGGCGCCCGGATATTCGGATCTGGTGATCGAGGCGGCGGCAGAAGGCGTGGATCACACCTTCCTGGTCAACATGATTCTGGACACGGCATTACGCCGTTATGGGATGATTTGATGCATTATAAGACTTGACCTTTGGTCTTTTCCCAATCTTCGTCGCTCAAGAGGGTCACAACGCGGAAAGATTCGGCGTAAGTCATCTCTTTGCCTTTGGCTCGTTCAGCCGCCCATTCCTTAATTCGGGGGGCAGGATCCCAGTCCTTCATCTGGCTTTTGTGCTCTTTTAGTGCGGCGATTTTTAATTCAATTGTTGATGTGATATTCACGTATAAATCGGTTTGATTCCAGCCGGTGACATACACCTTGCGGGGTTTGTGCGCCTTTAATCCCTCTAGCTCTAGCTCTTCGAATAAATTGGGCTGTCCAGCTGCTGGGAAGGTGGCGTCAAGGGCAGCGGTTGCGGCAGCGCGATGATCAGGATGGTTGATGTAACTTTCTCCTGACCAAACGATGGTCGGATCTCCACAGACAACCACTTCGGGACGATAACGGCGGATTTCTCGCACCAGCTTCTTCCGTAGCTCCAGGGTTGGCACCAACATGCCATCTGGTTCTCGGAGAAAAACGACTTCTTTTACGCCCACCACTCTGGCGGCTGCCAGTTGTTCTGCCTCGCGAATTTCAACCGCCCGTTCCTTGGTCATGCCTTTTTCCGCAATACCGACCTCGCCACTGGTACACAGCACGTAAACAACGCGGCAATTTGCCTGAACCCAGCGCGCAATTGTCCCCGCACAGGAGAATTCGATATCGTCCGGATGGGCGACGATCACGAGAGCGCTTTCTGGGACGTAGAAATTATTCGGTTGCATACAATATCCTCCAGGATGTTGAAATGAATATACATTCTACTCTCGAGGATAAAAATTGTGCAATATCTCTGTCAGGGGGTATCCATCACCCCCGCTATTGGGTGCGATTCATAAACCGCCTTTAAAGTGGAAATAAGTTGCCCAAAGGCAATTACCCGATAGCTATGAATTATTTGACAACCGAGAATATTAAATCTATACTATTTCTACAGGAAACAACCAAAAGGATCATACTCCAAAGGAGGCGAAAAATGGAAGACAGACCCTGGCTAAAGAAATACGATCAAGGCGTTCCTCACCACATTGACTATCCAGAAGTGCCGTTGTTTGCACTCCTGGAAGAGACCGCTCGCAGATATCCAGAGACCCCCTGCACGATATTCAAAGGGGCTAAAATCAGCTTTCGTGAAATGGATCAGATTACCGATCGTCTAGCCGCGGGTCTGGCGGAGGTGGGGATAAAGAAGGGCGATCGAGTGGGCATTTTCATGCCGAATACCCCCCAATTTGTGATAGCCTATTTTGCGGTGCTCAAAGTGGGTGGCGTTGTGGTTGCCATCAATCCACTTTACAGCGCCCGCGAGATTGAGTACCAGGTCAATGACGCCGGCATTGAAGTGATGATGGTGATGAGCAATTTTTACAATCTGGTCAAGCAAGTGCAGCCCAAGACCAAGATCCGTCAATTGATCGTCACAAACATCAAAGAGGCATTGCCACCGATTCTCTCGTTCTTATTCACCCTGACAAAAGAGAAGAAAGGAGGGTTCCGCGTCCAACTGGCAGAGGGGGATGTATGGATGCAGGATTTAATTAACCGGCATAAACCCGAGGATAAGCCGAAAGTCGAGATCGGACCTGATGATGTGGCGCTCTTCCAGTATAGCGGCGGGACGACGGGCGTATCAAAGGGAGCTATTGCGCTGCACCGTAATCTGGTGGCAAACGCCTATCAGATACGGATGTGGTTCGTTGATGCCGAAGAGGGGAAGGAAGTCACCCTGATGGCAATCCCACTATTCCATGTCTATGGCATGGTTGCCGGGATGCTGTTCTCTATTTTAGCCGGTTCCTCGATGGTGATGGTTCCCAATCCACGTGATTTGGCAGATGTGTTGGGGAATATTCAGAAATACAAGACGACGATTTTCCCCGGTGTGCCCACCCTTTATAACGCGATTAATAACCACCCCGATGTCCTGGCTGGAAAATATAACCTGAGCACGATCAAGGCATGTATCTCCGGTTCCGCTCCGCTGATGCGGGAGACGAAGGAGAAATTCGAGGCGCTCACCGGAGGGGTGGTTTTTGAGGGTTATGGTCTATCTGAAGCGCCGACTGCGACACACTGCAACCCTCTCAAGGGGGAGAATCGAACCGGATCCATTGGTTTACCCTTGCCCGATGTGGATGCGCGGATTATCAGCCTGGATGACGAAGTAACCGTCCTGCCGGTGGATGAAATTGGGGAGCTGGTTGTCAAAGGTCCGCAGGTATTCAAGGGATACCATAACATGCCCACCGAGACAGCCAATACCCTGCGCGATGGCTGGTTGTACACCGGCGATATCGCCAAGATGGATCAGGATGGTTACTTTTACATTGTGGACCGCAAGAAAGAGTTGATTAAGCCGGGTGGCTACCAGGTCTGGCCACGCGAAGTCGAAGAAGTGATTGCAATGCACCCCAAGGTCTTGGAAGTTGGGGTAGCAGGCGTTCCGGATGCTTATCGTGGGGAAACCGTGAAAGCCTGGGTGGTGGTTAAACCGGGTGAGACTCTGACAGAGGAAGAGATCAAAGAGTGGTGCAAAGAGCGTCTGGCGAAGTATAAAGTGCCAACCAGCGTTGAATTCCGGAGTGAGTTACCAAAGACCACCGTCGGCAAGATTTTACGGAGGGAACTGGTGCGACAACACAAAGAAGCGGCTGGATGAGTATGGAAAAGGCGGGCAATCAAACTGCCCGCCTTTTTGATTTCTCAGCCTGGAAACCCTCATAAGGACACGGGATAGTAACACAGACCGGCAGTTCCCGGTCCGGTATGGACGCCCAATGCCGGCGATAGCTCGGTGATAATCGATTCGACGCAAACCAGCCGTTTTTCAACCATATCTTTTATCTTCTCAACTTCCTCTAAAGCCGCAGCATGGACGTATGCGATTTTGATTTTTCCCATCGCGCCTACGGCTGCTTCAACCTTGTCCACCATCATTTGATAGGCGCGATTGCGACTGCGCGCCTGTCCGAGAGCGACGATTACCCCATCCTCCATACTGATGAGGGGTTTGATATTCAGTAGAGTTCCTACCAGGTGTTTGGCTCTACCGATTCGACCACCCATATACAGGTATTTCAGTGTGTCGGCGGTTTGGATCATGCGGGTGATCGGAATGAGACGTATTACCTCGTTCACCACCTCTGAAAATTTTTTCCCAGCCAGGGCAGAACGGGCAGCTTCGATGACCATCCATCCATGACACATCGAGACATTCAAAGTGTCCAGGACGGCGATTCGCAGGTTGGGGAGAGTCTCTGAAGCCATGGATTGAGCCGTTGTGGCAGCCTGATATGCCCCGCTGCCTTTGGAGGTCATGTGAATACTGACGATTTCTTCAACCCCTTCTTGCGCCAGCATTTCATAGACTTTTAAATAATCTCCCGGTCCAGGGCTTGCGGTTGTGGGCAGCTCTTTAGCCGTGGGTAGCCAGTTATAGAAGCTTTCCCGTTGGATGGTGACCAGATCGCGCAATACTTCTTTGCCTCGGTGAATGTAATACGGAACCCAGTGGATGTTCAGTGCGTTTAGGATCGATTCTGGGATGCTGGCGCAGCTATCGGTTACAATGGCGACATTTGGCACGAAACCCTCCTGAAAACTGATCTCACTCGGATTAATTATAATACCGCTCAGGGTGTTACCCTCAACGATTCGTCAGGAAATCAATGATAGCCGGTGCGACGTCGGCAATTGATCGCCAGTGAAGACAGAATCGGGTGCGGAGCTGCGTTGAACCGATCACAAGCGCCGGCACCGGGTTCAGGGTGTGGCGTCTGGTGCTGAGGTCTTCAAGATTGCCGTGATCCGAGGTGATTAATATTAACCCTTGATCATCATCCCAGGAGCTGATCAATCCCCCCAAGACCTGATCAAACGCCTCAAGCAGGCTGACCGCCTGCCCCATGTCCTGGCGATGACCGGCATAGTCACTCAGCCAATACTCAAAAAAGCTGAAATCATAAGCAGTTGCCAGCCTGGCAAGCAATTGCCCGGCTTTCCAGCTGGATATAACCGGCGCGTCGGTCAAACCCAGATGGTCGCGCCAGCCCTGGGCGGTGAAGTCGGCTGCTATTGCCTCGCCATTGATGAGCGACGGATAATCCCTCAGCGTCAACCCTGCGCTGACCGCTGCCAGAGGGATGGCAGAGAAGAGACGTTGACCGGAAGCGATGGCGTCAAAATAACGTGGAGGATAAGCGTTTAGAAAAGCGGTTTTCAACCCGAGCGATCTTAATTGGCTGAACAGATTGCCGTTTTTCAAGAAGGCTGCTACTTCTGGATTGGGTTTGGGACCGTAGTGATATCCGAGATAGGCTGGCACGTTCTCCCCGGTCAACAAGACTGCTTGCCCGGTGGCAGATTGGGGCAGACCGGCAACTCCAAGACAGGCGTCGAGGGAGAGCAGAGTTGCCCTATGACCAATATATGGCGCAGAACCGAACACAAATCGCCTTCCCGATAACAACCCGGTCAGATACGGCAATTCGGCTATGGAAAAAGGATTTGTTGCGGGGTTATCTTCACCTAAACCGACACCATCTAAAAAAAGGAATAAACATTTCATCTCTAAATCCAATCAACAATAATCTTCTAAGCGCATTACGAGGATGCGTCCTGCCTCCTGAAAACGAACCAGGCTGAGGGGCGTTGACCGCGATCAAAGCCGGAGGTTTGTGTCATCAATCGAGCTACCGTTTTGATGAATTCAATGTCCTCCGATGTAATTCCCGGGTCGGTTGAAGGTGGGGTTGCAAGAAATCCATAGAGGAGAAAGGTACCTTTCGGAGTCAGTAATCGCCTGATATTCTCGATGTAGGCTTTTTTCCCCTCCGAGGAAAGGCTATGAAAACAACCGATATCCAAAATCAGGTCAAATTGACCCTGTATCATATCGGTTTTTGTTACATCGCCAATGTGAAAATCAATCTTAACCCCTGCCTGGCGCGCTTTTGCCTGCGCTTTATGGATCGCTTTGCCGACAAAGTCTATCCCGGTTACCTGCCATCCGTGCCTGGCGAGGGTGATGGCATTAGTCCCCGTGCCGCAACCCAGGTCCAGGGCGCGCCCCGCAGGAAGGGAACTGATGACCTCAATCAATTCGGGCGGGGAGATGCCGGTGTCCCAGGGCGGTTTTCTAAAGTAGGAGATGATGTAAAATAATTTTCTGCGCAATGAAGTTGTTTCAATCAAATAACACCCCGGAGGTGGGGGCGGTTTAAGGGATTATTGCGATTTTACTCGAATTCGCTTTGACAAGGACGGCGAGATACCTTAAAATCAAGTGCTGTCTGAAATTAATCACCTCAGGAAGGTCATCAAATGAAGGAATACACAACAGAATTTATCCGCAATGTGGCGCTTGCATCTCATAGCAGTTCTGGGAAAACCATGTTGGTGGAGGCTTTTTTGCACTTTACCGGCGCGACCACGCGCCTGGGCAAGATTGAGGAAGGCACCACCGTGGCTGACTTTGAAGAGGAAGAGCAGCGACGGGGTATCTCTCTATCAACTGCGGTTTTGCCGGTGGAATATAAAAATCATAAGATCAATTTTTTAGATACTCCCGGTTACACCGATTTTGTGGGGGAAGTGATCTCAGCTTTGCGGGTGGCTGACAGCGCTTTAGTCTTGATCGACTCGGTGGCTGGGGCAGAAGTTGGGACCGAAATCGCCCTGAACTATTGCAATCATTTCAATCTCCCTCGATTCATTGTGATCAACAAAATGAATCGAGACAATGCTAATTTTCGAAAAGCCCTCGAGTCGGTCCAGGAAATTTCAGAAAACCGATTGATTCCTGTCCAATTGCCCTGGGGAGAAAAGCAAGATTTCAAAGGGGTGATTGATCTGCTGACCATGAAAGCCTACGCCCAGGAGGGTAAAACCGCCTCTGAAATACCTGCCGAATATAAAGACGAAGCGGAAACCGCCCGGATGGAGCTGATCGAGGCGGCGGCTGAAGGGGAAGACAAATTGCTCGAGAAATATCTGGAAGGGGAAGAGCTAACCGCCGAAGAAATCAAGCGCGGTCTGCGCCAGGTGGTTCGTTCTGGGGTGTACACGCTCGTGTTTGTTGCGGCTGGATCAGCCGAAATCGGACTTGCGCCTTTACTGGATGCAATAGTTGATCTGATGCCATCTCCGGCTGACATCCCACCCGTCAAAGCTCAGGGCAAAGATGGTGAAGAGTTGCTTACGGCTGAGGACTCAGGTCCGCTGGCGGCGTATGTCTGGAAAACGACCGCCGACCCCTTCGTTGGGAAGATCACTTATTTCCGCATCTATTCCGGCACCATCGCCTCGGACTCGAGGGTCTGGAATCAATCAAAAGGGGCGGAAGAACGTTTAGGGACGGTGCATCTCCTGCGGGGTAAAGAACAAATTGGGGTGAAGGTGGTTCATGCGGGGGATATCGCGACAGTCTCGAAGCTAAGCGTCACCTCAACTGGCGACACGCTGTGCGACAAACTGCACCCGCTGACGCTCCCGGTTCCGGAATATCCACATGCGCTCTATCAGGTGGCGGTTATGCCTAAGTCTCAGGCAGATTCAGCCAAGATCAGCCCGACCCTGACCAGACTTTGCGAAGAGGACCCCACCCTGTCCTGGCATCAGGAACCGAGTACGAACCAGACCATCCTCCAGGGTATGGGCGATCAGCATATTGATGTCGCAATTCGGAAAGCGGAGACAAAATTCCAAACCTCACTCCAGATGGAAATACCAAAAGTGCCTTATCAGGAGACCATTACCAAGCAAGGTCAGGCGATGTACCGGCACAAGAAACAGACGGGAGGCGCCGGACAGTTCGGCGAGGTGCACATGCGTGTGGAGCCGTTACCGGATGAGGAATACGCCTTCTCCAATGACGTTTTCGGTGGCGCCATCTCTTCCAGCTACATGCCCGCAATTGAAAAGGGCATCAAGGCTGTGATGAAGGAAGGCGCTATTGCCGGTTATCCCATCAAGAACGTCAAAGTGTCGGTCTATGATGGGAAGGAACACCCGGTTGACTCAAAACCGGTCGCGTTTGAGATCGCTGGTCGTGAGGCGTTCAAACTGGCGGTCAAGGATGCGGCGCCGGTATTGCTGGAACCCATCATGAACGTGCGTATTGTTGTGCCCGAAGCCAACATGGGGGATGTGCTCGGCGACCTGAACACGCGACGGGCGCGTGTTCAGGGTATGGATAGCGAAAAAGGAAGATCGATCATCACCGCCCAGGTGCCCCTGGCTGAGATGCTCCGCTATACCACAGACCTGCGCTCGATCACCGGCGGACGAGGCGTCTTCACCATGGAATTTTCTCATTACGAAGTGGTTCCGGCGCACCTGGCGCAGGAGATCATCGCTGCCCGACAAAAGGAATTGCAGGCGGCGAAAGAAGAATAGTCCAAACGGGCTGTCCAGGAACAAGGACAGCCCGTTTTGTTTATGTCAATTTGTGGCGCTGCTATGCAATTCGCCGATTGTAATTTTACAAATCGGTTTGGTACCGACGGCAAATTGCTTAAGTGATTGGCTGGATAAATCAAATTTCCAGGTTAAAATTCTGTCAGCCAATCACATAGTTTTAGATGTGTTTTGGCTCAGCCAAACGCAGTTGGATGAAAATGGCGGGTGCAAATCCACTGACCCACACGCCAACCAGCGCATAACGCACATAGCGCAACAAGTAGCTGATGATATCCTCGCCGCCTGGGAAGATTTGATCCAAACCGAACCAGATTAAGATAACCCCCACAAGACCCAGCCCATAACGCAGGATTAATTTCCACCACACACCTCTGGCTTGGAACCCACCTCGCTGGTAAAGCCAGAGCGCTCCGCTTGCCAGACCGAAGAAAGCGGCTGCGTTCGAGATGATCCCGGCGAGGGAAAGAGGATCAATCGGATCGGCGCCAGGATCAGCGGCTGCGGCATTTTCGATCCATTCTTGCGGTACAGACCAATCCCCCAGGGAGGTGAGCGCCAGGAGGGCGATGATTATGATGAGCAAAGAAATTAAGAATACCATCGCTATCTGGCGCGACAGGCTTAGTTTTTTCAGGTATGCGATTGCCCCTGGTTCCAGGCGGATGAATAACAACAATAATGCCAATCCAATTAACCACCCAACCAGTACGTCGCCCGCAAAATGAACCCCAAGATAAATCCGCGATAAACCGATGAAGAAGATCAATATCAGAGCTGTTATCGTTACCCACTTCTTTCGAAGGCTGGCTGCCAGACTTCCCCATACCACAGACGCATTCTGGGCATGTCCTGAGGGAACGCCGAAAGATGTTTCGGTGCTAAAAGCCATCACACGTCGGTCAATCCAATACGGTCTGGGGGAGTGAAAGATAATTTTGAAGATGCTATTGATGCCGGCGCTGAGGGATAGATAAATTCCAAATCTAAGCCCGATGCTGGCGTCAATGCACCAGTATAGAGCCGGGGCGACCAGCAGGAAAAAGTTTTCTGATCCCAAGAACGAAAAGAACTTCATGGGATAGGTCAACCATGTTCCGAGGTTTTGAAAGTATAGAACAATATCAATTCCAAGCTCGGGTAGAACGGGAAACATCACAGACCTCCTTCAATTCGAACCTGCATCTTTATCGGGTAGCTCATCCCGTCAGCGCCTCTTTGCTCGCCGGGACGCGAAAATAGAGATAATAACCATTGATCAGGATGGAGACAATGATGAGGAGAATACTGATGGGGAAGATCAAAATTGGATCGTGACTATAAATTACCCCGGCAATAAATGGGACGAGAATCATTGTGGATGATGAGATTGTCTCGCTCACCCCATATGCCAGCCCCATATTTGCGGGGTGTACGAGGGCTTGCACCTGAGCGATTGCCAAAAATCGGGCAGTACGATAGCCGCCGATAAACAAAAATGCCAATCCATACCAGATCATCCCTGTCTGCTGCCAGAGAATCCAGGCGTAAACAACAACCGCCACATGCCCTAAAAGATAACCAAGCCTGTGTTCCAGGTTCCCCAGTATAAGATTGAAGAAAACCAACCCTAAAGCGCCGATAGAATAGAGTTGCCCGATTTGTGCCAGGTCCAAACTGCGTTCATTCTGCATAAAGTTGGGGGCTAAGGGTTGGGGTAAGTAAAGGGCAAACATGGCGAAAAAGACCAGACCCATGAACCGCAGGTACGCAGGATTGTTTATTAATCTGTCACTTTGTTGAAGATCCGCGCGGGTTTCGACGGGTTGAGCATGGATACGTAAAATTAAAATCGTGGATAAGATGAAGACCCCGGCTGATAGCATGAAAATGCTACGAAAACCTAACTGCTCGCCCACCCAACCGCCTACAATGGGACCTAAGATGGCTCCGGTATTGTATGATGCGGAAATAAGCGTCAATGCCCTGCCGACCGTCCAACGCCCGCGGGCAGTTGTGACGTAGCTGTTCAGGGGGGAGACCACAAAAGAAGTCGTTCCGTAAAGGATCATCCCGGTGATGAAAACCGGTAATGTGGTTGCCAAAGCCATCAGCATAGTCGCCAGGGTGCCGATGCACCAGGAGATCCACATCAGCGGACGTCGCCCAATCCGATCGGCGAGGTAACCGGCGGGAATATGGGCGACGGTTTGAGCCAATCCGTAGAAGCTGAGGATTGCCCCAATCTTGAGCGGATCAGCTCCTAATTGTTGGAGATAGAGAGGCTGGAAGGAGAAGAAGGCGCCTTCACCAAAGCCCCAGATCAATAGAGACAATGCCACCCAGATCAGGTCTGAGTTCATCCAGGCTATCCTAATTCGATGATTTCACGCGGTAGATCTGTCAGACATTCAGCGCCATCTGGAGTGATGACGATATTATCCTCAATTCGAACCCCATTGCGGTCTGGCAGGTAGATGCCAGGCTCGACGGTGAAGGTCATCCCTGGTTTGAGAGGTTGGGTGTTACCGGCGCGAATATACGGTTCTTCATGCCCATCAAGACCGATGCCATGCCCTGTGCGGTGGATGAAATATGCACCATAACCGGCAGCATCTATCACCCGCCGTGCTGCGGAGTCTACCCGCTCTGCCGCGACGCCTGGGGCAGCGGCAGCCCGCCCTGCAGCGTTGGCATCAGCCACGATCCGTCCAATTCGTCCCATCTCAGGGTCTAATTTCCCGATAGCGAATGTGCGGGTAATATCGGAGATGTATCCTTCGTAAGTCGCGCCCCAATCGATCACCAGGCAATCGCCAGGGTGCAATTTCCTAGCGCTGGGCGTTGCATGAGGGTTGGCGCTATTTGGTCCTGCGCTGACGATGGGAGTGAAGGGCATTTCTGGTTCCGAGCCGCCTCTCAGTAATTGCAAAGTCAATTCAGCAGCAATGTCTTTTTCCGAAATACCCGGTTTAATCGTTGGCAATGTTGCCAGAAGGGCGTTCTGGGCAATCTCGACTGCCTTGCGGATGTTGGAGATTTCATCATCATCTTTCAATATTCGTATAGATGTGATGATCTCCTCGCCTGATGAAAATTCGAACTGGTATGACGTTTTTTGCAGAAGATCCAGTTCCAGAAAGCGAATCTGACGCGGTTCCAACCCCACCCGTTCTTTTGACCGCAGTCCGGTGGCTTGTATCGCGCTTTGGAAGGCTGAAACCCAGGAAGATGGGTCTTCCCCATAAGTAAATATTTGCATCGGATATGGCAGGCGGGCAACTTTGGCAATTTCCAGTTCTGGTAAAACGATGGTTGGGGACTGATGGGAGAAGAAAAACGCCAGGACAGGTCTCTCCATCAGGTGAAATCGAAGCCCGGTGAAGTAAGTCAGGCTCGGACCAGGGTTCAGTACCAGTGTAGCATATTGAGAGTCGCGTAATTTTTGGGCTAGCTTTGACTGACGTGGGATATAAACTGAATGGGAAGGACCCATGGTGTTATGCTCCTATGTTTTCGGAGGGATAATAAAATTATAGCCTTATCGGATAATTGGTGGTAGCCTTTAAAATGGGTTTTTGGTTTCTTGACAGTCTGCCACGCCTCAGATACAATTTTGTGGCTTGGCTGGTTAGGGGCCTGTAGCGCAGTTGGGAGCGCGCTTCAATCGCACTGAAGAGGTCGAGGGTTCGAATCCCTCCAGGTCCACTCGTTGACGAATTGGATGATTAGAATTACAATTCGGGCTACTTAATGGGGGCCCATAGCGCAGTTGGGAGCGCGTCTCAATGGCATTGAGAAGGTCGTGGGTTCGAATCCCACTGGGTCCACACAATTCAATCGGGGAGGGATGGCGTCAGTCTCCCCGACCAAAATATACCTGAGCAGGAATAGTAAGCCATCTGCCAGCGATTCGGGAGAGAGAGGTGTGAGCCCGGAGATGTGCTCGCAGAGCACCGATACATCAGGCTGAACTCGCCTGCTTGTCTCTTTAGAGACGGGTTTTGCTGGTGAACCCTTGATGGTATTAGCCAGCGATGGGTTTCGCCCATTATCGCGAATCCGAGAGGCTTGAATTTGTCATCTGATCAAGCAAGCAGGGTGGTACCGCGAAGAAGACCTTCGTCCCTGGCGACGAAGGTCTGTTGTTTTAAGGTTATGGAACACAGGCGAGAGAGTATAGGAAACTTTCAACCACCACAGGGTCGAAATGTTTCCCCTCAAGTTGACGTAGTTCCTTCACAGCTTCCTGATGCGAGCGTGCTTTGCGATAAACGCGATCATGGGTCATCGCCTCGTAAGCATCCACGACTGCCAGAATGCGCGCTCCAAGGGGTATCTGTTCGCCGCTCAACCCCAATGGATAGCCACTACCATCGAATTTCTCTTGATGTGAGAAGATATCTGGGGCGATATGTTCGATTTTTTTGAGAGACTTCACCATATTTGCCCCTACCGTGGGGTGCAGTTTCATGATGTTCCATTCGTCGCAGGTTAGAGGACCGTTTTTCCTCAATACAGTATCAGGTACGCCAATTTTGCCAATGTCGTGCAGGAGCGCAGCCCAATATACCCTTTGCACATCTTGCTCGTCCATTTCCAGATTGTAAGCGGTTGACCTGACCAAATGAGCAACTTTCGCGCTGTGCCTGCCATCCAGGCAGACACGCGAGTCGATATAACGAGACAGGTTGATGTATAACTGAATCCAGACTTCATCAGGATGTTGTAACATATCGCCTCCCTGGGTAGCAATGAGCGCTGTTGCCTCACTCAAGAATATGCAAGCTATGTGCCATCTGATCGGTCAAACAGCGTGATTCAGAAAAAGATATGAAGGTAGATTATGGAACTGGTTTTAGCTGCAACCTGGCATCCGCGAGGAGAGATCATCCGTCTGAAACGCCTGATGCACCTTTTGCAATCCGGTTATTCGGATATGGTTATTGTCATCCCATCGGCGGAATATCTGGATAACGCAGACTTTTCTGAGATCAGCCGATTAAGTCGGGAGGGAGAAGTACTGATCCATCAGGCTGAACGATGGTCGGAGGGGCGTCATCTCGCTTTGCAGGCTGCACTGAAGATTCAAGCGAGTCATTACCAATATGCCGACCTTGATCGTTTGCTACGCTGGGTGGAGATCCGTCCTGAAGAGTGGCAGGATACATGCCTGGAGATCACAAAACGAGATTGCCTGGTGATCGGACGGACTCCTTACGCATATCAGACCCATCCTCAGGCATTGATTCGCACCGAAGCGATCAGCAACATGGTGGTTTCCTTCTTCCTCGGGAAGAATATGGATGTCAGCGCGGGGTCAAAGGGATTCAGCCGCAGGGCGGTTAAATACCTGATTGATAATGCCCAACGATCAAAGGCAATGGGAGCAGATGCAGAATGGGTGATCACCCTGCATCAGGCTGGTTTTGAGGTTGATTACCTTGAGGTGGATGGTTTGGATTGGGAGAGCGCCGACCGTTTCCAGGATCGCGCTGCCAGCATAGAAGACCAAAGAGAAGCAGCGAGGTTATATGACAAAAATCCTGCCAATTGGGCGCAACGGGTCGAGGTTGCCCGTGAAATTGTCGAAGCAGCCTTGTTTGCTGCCGAAGCTGGTAGCGCAAAAGGTGGCAGGTACCAAGCACATCTTGATTATTGAGTAAAGGTCAGAGAAATAACCCGAATTATTTTATGGATGGATTAGAGATATAATCTTAGACACTCAGGTGCAAGCGTAGGAGAACATATGACTGATCAACCGCTATATAACCCGGCTGAAATCGAACCTAAATGGCAGGCGCGATGGGAAGCAGATGGACTTTACCACGCCGATGTCAAGCCGAATCATCCGAAACATTATGCTTTGACGATGTTGCCCTATCCATCGGGTGATTTACACATCGGTCATTGGTACGCGATGACTCCGTCGGACGCTCGGGCGCGTTTTATGCGCATGCGGGGATATAACGTCATGTTTCCGATGGGCTTCGATGCGTTTGGGCTTCCGGCAGAAAATGCAGCGATTAAGAGGGGCATTCACCCGAAAGAGTGGACCTACGCCAATATCCAAATCATGCGCAAACAATTAAAGAGCATGGGGACGATGATTGATTGGCGCAGGGAAGCGATCTCTTCTGACCCTAAATATTATCGCTGGACGCAGTGGTTTTTCACCCAATTACACAAAAATGGTCTCGCCTACCGCAAGATGTCGCCGGTGGATTGGTGTCCTCACTGCAACACGACCCTGGCTCGTGAGCAGGTCTGGGGGGAAGATCGCCATTGCGAACGTTGTGGCACGCCGGTCATCAAGAAAGACCTGGAGCAGTGGTTCTTCCGCACCACCCAATACGCGGAGGAGTTGCTGGACTTCTCCCATCTGGATTGGCCCGAGCGAGTGCGCATTCTGCAGACCAATTGGATTGGGCGCTCTGAAGGCGCGATTGTGACTTTCCATACTGAACAGGGCGATCCTCTGGAGGTGTTCACCACCCGCCCGGATACGTTATGGGGCGCCACTTTTATGGTTTTAGCGCCTGAACATCCGTTGGTTGAGAAAATCACCCCACCTGAGCAAAGGGAAATTGTGAATGCTTACGTTCAACAGACCTTGCGCCAGAGCGATATCCAGCGGGAAACTTTGGAGAGGGAAAAAACGGGGGTTTTTACGGGCGGATATGCAATCAACCCGGTCAATGGGGAGAGAATCCCGGTTTGGATTGCCGATTACGTGCTGATGACCTACGGCACCGGCGCAATCATGGGAGTACCTGCCCATGACCAGCGTGACTTCGAGTTTGCGCGTAAGTTTGGGATTGAAGTGCGGGTAGTCATTCAACCGACGGACTTACCCCCGCTTGACGGTGAAACGATGACCGAGGCGGTGCCGGCTTACGGCACCATGGTGAATTCTGAAGCGTTAAGCGGTACCCCGGGCGACCAGGCGTTTGATCGGGCGATTGAATACGTCGAGAGGTTAGGAGCAGGAAGGCGGGCGGTTAATTATCGCCTGCGGGACTGGTTGATTTCTCGTCAGCGTTACTGGGGCGCGCCGATACCAATTGTGTATTGCCCTGATCACGGCGCAGTGGATGTGCCCGACGAACAATTACCGGTGCTTCTGCCAGATGATGTGGAATGGTTGCCCACCGGGGAGTCGCCTCTCAAACTGCACCCTACCTGGAAACAAACCACATGCCCGATTTGCGGTTGTCCAGCAGAGCGAGAAACGGATACCATGGACACCTTTATGTGCTCGTCCTGGTATCACTTGCGTTACTTAAGCCCTGACTATGATCAATATCCTTTTGACCCGGTAGAGTATGATTATTGGATGCCGGTGGATACCTATACCGGTGGGATTGAACATGCCACGATGCATCTGATTTATACCCGGTTTTTCCATAAAGCCTGCCGGGATATGGGGATCGTCAAGGGACCCGAACCGATGTTGCAACTGCGCAACCAGGGGATTGTTCTGGGCGAAGACTCTGAGAAGATGTCGAAAAGCCGTGGCAACGTGGTCGCGCCAGACGATTTGGTGAATCGCTATGGTGCTGATACGGTTCGGGCTTATCTGATGTTCTTTGCCCGCTGGGACATGGGAGGACCCTGGAACAGCAGCGGCATCGAAGGCACCGCGCGGTGGGTGCGCCGCACCTGGAATTTAATCACAGAACCCTGCCAACCTGGTCAACCCACCGAAGAAACGGTCCGCAATTTACGGCGTAAGGTGCATCGAACGCTGCAGCAGGTGACACGGGATTTTGAGAAATTTGAGTTTAACACCATCATCTCCAGCCTGATGGAACTGCTCAATGAGATGTACAAAGCCAGAGAACTGGGGGCAGCGGGCAGTTCAGCCTGGGATGAAGCGCTGGATATCTACTTGAGAATGATGGCGCCGGTCACACCGCATGTTGCCGAAGAACTGTGGGCTTATCTGGGGAAACCGTATTCGGTGCATACCCAGAACTGGCCCGAAGTAGATGAGGCGGCTGCCGCGGAAGAAGTTATCACCCTGGTGGTTCAGGTGAATGGAAAATTGCGAGATCGGATTCTGGTACCTGCCGATATCAGCGAAGAAAACGCCAAAAAATCCGCATTGGAAAGCCCGGTCGTTCAAAAATATCTAAAAGGCACCACCCCACGGAAAGTCATCCTTGTCCCTGGCAAACTGGTAAATATTGTCGTATAGAATGAGAATTGGCGGGTTTCACAGCCGCGAATTATGTGAGAGATGACCCTTATGCGCTTCGAGGACTTGAACTGGCAAGACGTTGAAAATTATCTGCAACGGGACGACAGGTTAATGATCGTTATCGGCGCCTGCGAGCAACACGGTTATCTCAGTCTGCTGGCGGATGTGAAGATTCCGTTAGCGTTGGCTGATGCAGCCAGTCAAAAAACCGGGGTATTGATCGCGCCACCGCTCAATTTTGGCATCTCGCCCTACTTTTTGGACTATCCAGGCACCCTCAGCCTGCGATCCAGCACATTTCTGGACCTGATAGAGGACTTGATCCGTTCTGTTTACCGACAGGGATTTCGCCGGATATTGGTATTGAATGGTCATGGCGGTAATGATGCAGCGCGCGCCCGTTTGTATGAACTGGCAAATGAGTATCCTGACCTTCGTCTTGCCTGGTATGCCTGGTGGTTGTCGAATAGTGTTCAGGAGGTCGCCCAGAAATACCAGCTAAAGCCAGCCCATGCCAATTGGTTGGAAGCTTTTCCATTCACCCGTGTTACTGAGCTACCGAAGGGAAGCAAAATTCCGCCAACTGTGCCTGGGTTGATGGGGGCAAGCGCAGCGCGGCGTATTTACGGAGATGGGAGTTTCGGCGGACAATATGAAGCAGACGACAAAGTGATGACCGATCTCTTTGAGGCTGCATTGATGGATATCCTTCAGCTCCTCGCTTTTGAGTAAGATGTCAATAAATCATTTCTGGTTAAAAGGCTGAATACAATATCAAGGATAAGAGATGACACCCAAACAAATCGTCAAATCTGATCAAGCTCCGCAAGCAATTGGTCCTTACAACGTCGCCAATATCTTTGGTGGTTTGGTTTTCACTGCGGGACAATTGGGCTTGGACCCTGCCACGATGGACCTTGTGCCCGGTGGGATCGAGGCAGAAACGCGCCAGGCTCTGACAAACATTAAAAATGTGCTCGAATCGGCTGGCTCTTCGATGCAGCTTGTGTTGAAGACCACCGTTTTCCTGCGTGATATAAATGATTTTGCGAAAATGAACGCCGTCTATGCTGAGTTTTTCCCGGAAAACTACCCAGCCCGGACCACCGTCCAGGTCGCTGCGCTCCCCAGGAACGGGGCGGTGGAGATCGAAGCGATTGCGGCGATAGGCTCTGGTTAGGCAAGCGCGAGTGAGCCTGTCAAATCATCGGGATTATCGCTCAAGTATCTGCTGACCAGAGAAATTCTGGGACTTGTTCATCAATTGCTGAAGTGACATCCCCTCAAGTTTCGGTTATTATCCCGTGTTACAATGAGGAAGCAACAATCGGGTTGCTGTTGGACGCGCTGATACGGCAGACTTTCCCTCCCGAAAAAATGGAGATCTTGATTGCGGATGGGATGTCCACTGATCGAACCCGGGATAAAATCATCGCCTTTCAGGATGAACATCCAGAGTTGCGGGTGAAGATCGTAGATAATCTAAAGCGAAATATACCGGCAGGGGTTAATGCTGCCCTACGCCAGGCGCGGGGTGAATATATCATCCGGATGGATGCACATTCCAAGCCCTACCCAGACTACGTAGAGTTGTGTGTGTCTGCCTTGGAATCTCACATGGGAGAAAATGTCGGAGGTGTATGGGAGATTCAGCCCGGGGGGAATGGCTGGTTTGCCAGATCGATCGCCTGTGCGGCGGCGCATCCTCTCGGGGTGGGGGATGCCCGCTATCGCCTCGGTGGCAAAGCGCAGGCTGTGGATACTGTGCCGTTTGGCGCGTTCCGCCGGGATTTGATTGAGAAGGTGGGCTTTTTTGACGAGACTCTCCTGACCAACGAGGATTATGAGTTCAATGTCAGGGTGCGAAAATCGGGTGGGGTGGTTTGGTTTGACCCGGCGATCCGATCGGTTTATTTTGCCCGTCCAGATTGGATTTCACTGGTCAAACAATATTTTCGCTATGGCTTTTGGAAAGGCAGGATGTTGCAGCGATATCCCGAAACAGTCCGATGGCGGCAATTTCTCCCACCTGTGTTTGTGTTGAGCCTGTTAGTATTGGGATTGCTTTCAATCGTGATGCCACTGGCGCGCTGGCTGTTCATCATCGAAGTTGCTATTTACCTCGGCGTTTTATTCTTGAACGGGGTATTATTGGGTTTAAGGCACAAACAGCCATTATTAATCATTGGTTTTCCAATCGCAGTGGCGACGATGCATCTGAGCTGGGGCAGCGCCCTGCTGTGGAGCTTAATACGTAAATGACCCCAACGAAACAATTACGGAAATCGCATCCCTGGAAATTGCGCGTCGGTGAGCGTCGGTCGCTCTTAATCGCGGGCGACCTGTTCATGGCGGGCATTTCTTTGGTCCTGGCAATCTACTATTGGGGGAGTTCAGTTCGCTTTATTGACTTCAATCGCCAGTTTTTGATTGAACGGGTGCCACTCTGGTTTTATTTTTTGCCCATCATTTGGGTCATTTTGCTGGTCGAGTTGTATGATGTCCACCGGGCAGGCAATTGGCGTGCGACGGTGCGAGGTGTGGCGGTGACCGCCCTGGTTGGCTTTGTGTTATACCTGGTGCTCTATTTTTATTATGTTGACCCACCCAGGTCTCTCTTACCCAGGCGCGGTGTGGCGAGCTTCTTGGTATTGGCATCAATCCTCACTCTCGCCTGGCGTTGGTTGTATATTCGCATATTCACCGCGCCGCAATTATTGCGTCGAGTTTTGGTGGTCGGCGGCGGCAAAACCGGTGAAACGCTGCTTCAGGTAGCCAATGACCTCTGGCCTCCTCCCTTTTATGTGGTCGGGGTCATAGACGACGATCCCCGGAAAATTGGGACCAATATCGAGGGGCACCAGGTCATCGCCTCCAGCGAACAATTGTTGGAGGTTGTCGAACAACAAAACGTCTCCGATATTATGGTGGCAATATCCGGTGAGATGCAAGGCAAGATGTTCCAGGCGTTGCTCGATGCCCAACAGCTTGGCGTTGAAATTATCCGTATGCCTAAAGCCTATGAGGAGCTTCTCGCCCGGGTTCCCATTCGTTTATTGGAGGCGGATTGGATATTAAGATCGTTTGTGGACGAAGCGCGAACGAACGGTTTTTATGAACTGGGAAAGCGCCTGTTGGATATCATCGGGGGGCTGTTCGGCACCTTGATATTGATGGCTTTGTTCCCGGTGCTCGCGCTGGCGATCTTTATAGATGACGGCGCACCGATCATCTATACCCAGACGCGCCTGGGTCGTGGTGGACAACCTTATAAGATTATTAAGTTACGCACCATGCGCCGCGATGCCGAAGCGGATGGTGCTCCTAAGTGGGCTCGAGAAGACGATGACCGCGCTACTCGAATTGGCAAGTTTTTACGCAAGACTCATCTCGATGAATTACCTCAATTTTTAAATGTATTGCGAGGCGAGATGAGCCTGGTAGGACCTCGCGCCGAACGCCCTGAGCTGGTTCAGATGTTCCAAAAGCATGTCCCTTTTTATCGGGCTCGCTTGCTCGTCAAGCCGGGCATCACCGGTTGGGCGCAGATCAATATGGGTTACGCTTCAACGATCGAAGAAACGATGATAAAGTTAGAGTATGATCTTTATTACATCAAACATCGCAATATGCTGATGGATATCTTGATTCTTCTCAGAACGCCAGCCACGGTGTTTGGTTTTCGGGGTAGATGATCAGATTATGAAGCTGCCATCCCGCGAATCGATCCGAAAGTTGTTCCAATTGAAACGCATCCCTGCTCCGAGGAGCTGGATGTTGTTCGTTGGGGATATGATGCTCATCGTTATCTCTGGACTGGGGAGCTTTGCATTACGATTAGATATCGGTCCCCTGTTCATCTGGTATCTGCCACAAGCGTACTGGTTCATTGGGGTGGCACTCGTCATCAAGCCCATCGTTTACTATATCTTTGGTCTCTACCGCCGTTTATGGGCATATGCCAGCACCCAGGAGCTTAAAGCGATTGTTGCAGCAGTGACCACAGCATCCGTTGGTGTGTCCATTGTCATAGTCATCCTGCGGGTGGTGCAGGTGTTGCCGTACTTTCCCCGGAGCGTGTTGCCAATTGATTGGCTGCTCTCGCTTGCCCTGGTTGGTGGATTTCGCTTTTCGATGCGAATCCTGGCTGAAACGAGGTCGTCATCTCTGGATACTGCAGGACGTAAGCGCCGGGTGCTGATTGTGGGGGCTGGAGATGCAGGCGCCCTGGTCGTCCGCGAGATGCAAAAGAACCCTCAACTCAATTTGATCCCTACCTGTTTTCTGGATGATGACCCTGCCAAACAAAAACAGCAAATTCACGGCGTTCCGGTGGTGGGGACTTTGGATGATCTTGCACGGACTGTCACTATTCGCCGAATAGATGAAGTAATCATCTCTCTGCCGAGCGCGCCTGGTCGGGTGGTGCGTAAAGTGGCTGAAGTGTGTCAAAATAAGAGGATTCCATACCGCACCATGCCGGGCATTTATGAGTTGATTGGTGGCAAGGTCAGCGTCAGCCGTTTACGCGAGGTCGAGATTTCTGACCTGCTTCGGCGTGAATCGGTGATAAGGGATGATAACTTAATAGGGACTAAAATTGGCGGTCGCAGGATACTGGTCACGGGCGCAGGCGGATCAATTGGACGAGAATTGTGCCGACAGATTGCCCGTTGGGGTCCATCGGATTTGATTTTATTGGGTCATGGAGAAAACAGCATCTTCGAGACCCTGTTGGAAATCGAAGAAAATTTTCCTTCCCTCGCGACTCACCCGGTGATTGCGGATATCCGTGATATTGACCGGATCAACAACGTGTTTGAGAATCACCGCCCACAGGTGGTTTTTCACACCGCCGCTCACAAACACGTCCCACTAATGGAGATCAATATTGAAGAGGCGATCACCAACAATGTCTATGGCACCCGGAATATCGTTGAGGCTTCGATCAACTATGGAGTTGAGCGTCTGGTTTTGGTCTCCACCGATAAGGCGATTCGTCCCACGAGTGTGTACGGGGCGACCAAACGACTGGCGGAACTGCTGGTGTTGGATGCTGCCAGTCGTACAGGGCTGCCCTACTCGGTTGTGCGCTTCGGGAATGTCCTCGGTAGTCGAGGGAGTGTGATCCCTCGCTTTGAAAGTCAGATTGCCCGAGGGGGACCGATCACCATCACCCATCCGGATATGGAACGGTATTTCATGACCATTCCTGAAGCGGTGCATCTGGTGCTGCAAGCCTCCTCGATGGGTAAAGGCGGCGAAGTTTTTGTCTTGAACATGGGCGAGCAAGTGCGCATCCTGGATCTGGCGGAGGACTTGATTCGTCTTTCGGGATTAGAGCCAGGCAAAGACATTGAGATCGTTTTTACCGGTATCAGACCGGGTGAGAAAATCTCCGAAGAATTATGGGATCAGGAGGCGAAATATGAGCCTACCGAGCATCCCGATATTGTCTTACTGGCGGAAGAGAATTACCTGAGTGGACAGGAATTACGCCAGACGATCAATGACCTGTTACATCTGGCGCGCGAAGGCGACACCGAGTCGATCGTCAGGATTCTCGATGAGTTTATCCCTGGCGCGATGGTGCGCAGCTCTCCTCCACCCGACTTAACCTCACTTGTTTGAACCATCCCATGGCTGAATTATCAACCGCAGAATGGGAACAGTTCGTTGATGGATACCCTGAAGCGCATATCTTGCAAACCGCAGCGTGGGGTGAGCTCAAGGCAAGATTCGGCTGGCAGGTGATCCGATTAAGCGCTGGCGATTGCGGAGCTCAGGTTCTGTTTCGCCGATTACCCCTCGGGCTTTCGCTCGCTTATATTCCAAAGGGACCTCTGGGTCCACCTCAAGAATGGCAAAGTTTGTGGTCAGAGGTTGATTCCGTCTGCCGGAGACAGCGCGCGATTGTATTGATTGTGGAGCCTGATTTATGGACAGAAAATGGTCAGGCAAGTAAAGAATCCCCTCCTGTCGGATTTCAACCCGGTCTGCGCAGCATCCAACCGCCACGCACCATCGTGGTTGACCTGCTGCCGGAAGAGGCGCAGATACTCAGCAGGATGAAACAAAAAACCCGCTATAACATTCGTCTGGCTGCCAAAAAGGGCGTCCAGGTACGGGAGAACTCGGATGTTGGGTTATTTTATCAGTTGATGGTTGAGACCGGTCAGCGCGATCAGTTTGGGGTGCATAGCCTGGAATATTACCAATACGCCTATGATCTATTCAAAACATCCGGCAATTGTAAAATCATCATGGCGGAGGTTAATGGCGAGATTGTGGCTGGTTTAATGGTGTTTGCCCATCAGAGACGCGCCTGGTATTTTTACGGCGCCTCCAGCCAAAAATATCGAGAATATATGCCTTCGTATTTATTGCAGTGGGAGGCGATGCTTTGGGCAAAGGCGCGTGGTTGTCGGGAATACGACCTTTGGGGCGTCCCAGATTACGATGAGAGCATTTTGGAGGCGGAATTTGCGCGCCGTTCGGACGGCTTGTGGGGTGTGTATCGCTTTAAGCGCGGTTTTGGTGGAGAATTGCGGCGGGCGGTAGGACCCTGGGAACGGTTCTATTATCCTTTTTTCCACGCTTTCTACCGTTGGTATGTCCGCCGTCGGGATGTGGCTTGATGGACATGAAACCGCCTGCACGAATTGAGCCTGAAACCTGGAATCGCATCATTGCCAGTTTTCCCGAGGCACATATCCTTCAGACCTGGGAATGGGGAGAGATAAAATCCCGACATGGATGGGAACCCATCCATTGTCTTTGGTTAGAAAAAGGAAATGACTTTTATCTGGTACATGAGATTCCTGCCCATGAGGTCAAGATTGGAGCTGCCGCTCTCATCTTGCGCCGATCTGTTGGTGGTAAGGCACTTACCCTCAGGGTGCTCTACTCTCCCAAGGGTCCCCTGCTTGCCGACTGGCAAAACACCGAATTACGCGCCCGGGTCTTCAACGATTTGAAGGACCTGGCGAGTCGGGAGAGAGCGATTCTGATCAAAATTGACCCCGATGTGCGCCTGGGGACTGGAATCCCTGGAACGAAGGATGAGCAGGACGGTTTGGTCGGGTTGGAAATCAAGCAATTTTTGGAGCGAGACGATTGGCGCTTTTCCAGTGAACAGATACAGTTCCGTCACACAGTATTGATAGATTTGAGCCAGCCGGAAGAAGTCTTGCTCGCGCGTATGAAGCAGAAGACGCGTTACAACATTCGTCTGGCATCCCGAAAGGGGGTGGAAATCCGCATTGGCGCTCCCAATGACCTGGAGGTTCTATACCAGATGTACGCCGAGACGGCTGTCCGGGATGGTTTTGTCCTGCGGGAACCTGGTTATTATCTGGATGTCTGGAATACTTTCCTCAATGCCGGTATGGCAGAACCTTTGATTGCCCTTGTAGATGGTAAAGCGGTGGCGGCAGTGATGATTTTCCGTTTTGCTGGGAAAGCCTGGTATTTCTATGGCATGTCCCGCCCGGAGCATCGGGAGAAAATGCCCAATCACCTCCTGCAATGGGAGGCAATGCGTCGGGCAAAGGCATGTGGTTGCCATATTTATGATTTTTGGGGCGCTCCGGATCGTTTTGATGAGGAAGACCCCATGTGGGGGGTGTATAAATTCAAGGATGGATTTGGTGGAGTGGTGACGCGGTTTATCGGCGCCTGGGATTATCCGGTCAATAAGCCCTTATACTGGTTATACACCCAGGTGATGCCTGGGGTGCTCAACTTCATGCGCAGGCGAGGCTTCTCGCGCCTGCAACAATCAATGAACCAATAAAGGATGCTCTTTTAGACTCAAGGAGTTTCGAATGCGCCCATTACCTCGGGTTCGAATGGCTGACTTGCCTACACCGGTTGATGAGTTGCCGCGTTTATCCAAGCATCTCAAGGGACCTCGGATAATGGTCAAACGCGATGACCAGACCGGCTTGGCTTTCGGGGGGAACAAAACTCGAAAATTAGAGTACCTGATTGCAGACGCCCGACAGAAACAGGCTCGGACCCTGATTACCGCCGGCGCGGTTCAATCCAACCATTGTCGCCAGACCGCTGCGGCTGCTGCCCGGTTTGGGTTCGATTGTGTCCTGGTCTTGACGGGAGAGCGACCGGGACAATACTCAGGGAACTTACTTCTGGATCGTTTATTTGGGGCGGAGATTGTCTGGTCAACCAGAGAAGAGCGTGAACACACCTTGGCTGAGGTTTTTGAGCAAGCTGTCAGCGCAGGGCGCGCTCCCTATCTGATACCGTATGGCGGGTCCAACGCAATCGGAGCAGCCGCATATGCCTTCGCCATCGAGGAATTGATCTCACAACAGATGCAACCGGATTGGATCGTGTTCGCCTCTTCCTCTGGTGGTACGCAAGCGGGCATGGTGGTCGGCGCCAGGGTGTTCAATTTTCAGGGAAAAATCCTGGGTATCAGCATTGATGAGCGCTCTAACGTTTTGTCCCAACGTGTAGCCAATCTGGCAAACGAGATAGCCAATGTGCTTGGAGAAGATTTATTATTTGCTCCAGAGGAGGTCCTGGTCAGCGAGGCTTATCTCGGAGAAGGCTATGGGGTGATGGGGTCGGCTGAGATGGAAGCGATTGAACTATTCGCTCGCTATGAAGGTTTGCTACTGGACCCAGTCTATACCGGTCGCGCAGCCGCGGGGATGATTGATTTGATTCGTCAGGGATACTTTACTCAAGATAACACGGTTCTATTATGGCATACCGGAGGAACACCGGCGCTGTTTGCCCACCAATACCAGAGCAAATTGGGATGATGGATGATGTCTCCCTTATCAAATCTGAGGCAGATGCAAGATACGCTCGTCGCTGATATGAGCGAAAGGAATGTTTATTTCTGAGGTTATCTGAGCCTGATGGGAGGGAGTTGAGATTTACGATTGCCGTTGATCAATCCCTGTAACCAGGCGCGGTATGACAAGGCACGAATTTCCTTGCTCGCTTTTTGGGCGCTGACCAGGTCTGGAGAATAGTCACGACTGTAAGTAGCCGATTGATACTCAACCAGCAAGGTTTGAGCAGGGATACCTGTTGGTGGGAGCGCCTCCTCCAACGCATGCACTCTTTCTGACGGTGTTTCAGTTGGTCTGGGCTTTATCCCAATTCTTCTGAGAGCGGCATTGACCTCCTGATATGCACGTGAAATAGGAGACAGGCGAGCCAGTTGCGCCCATCGCTGTAAAAAGGGTGGCGATTGGAGCCCAATTCTCCTCAAGCTGGCTTCAAGCATGATCGGCAAGTTGGGCAGTCTTTCTCGCATTCGCTTGTTGCGGAAGATGGAGAGAAACAGGAGCGAGAGCGCGATGATAAGACCTATCGCGATTGCACCGATACCAATTGCCTGATTTCTGGCGGAGCGCGCCGCGGCTTCCTCTGCTGCTTCCAGTTCTCTCAATCTGGGCGACTCAAAGTTGTCCCCCCGGTCTAACGGCGAAACCGGTGGGGTGGGCGGGGCAGAATCGTTGTTGTTCGGTAAACCCAGAGGGCGATTGATGGGGGGTTGCGAGAATGTCGGTTCGAATTCCACCCAACCGATGCTGGGAAAATATACTTCAGGCCAGGCATGCGAGTCTCGCTGTAAGACGGTGTAAGCATTGCTGCCCTCTACGGGCTCACCCTGGGCATAACCGACCGCCAGTCGGGCGGGTATGCCCAGAGAGCGCAGCAAGACGACTTCCGCAGTCGCATAGTAATTGCAAAAACCGCTCTTCAGGTCAAAAAGGAACCAATCCACCAAATCCTGGTCGCTTGGCAACGGTGGGACGGTCTCGGAATATTCAATGTTGTCGCGTAAATAATTAGTGATTGCCAGGACTTTATCATATGGGGTTTCTTTACCCTCAGCAATCGCTTCAGCGAGTTGCCGCGTGCGAGGGGTGATTGTTTCGGGCAGTTGAAGATACCGTTCTGTGACCCATTTTGGGTAGTTTTCACCTGCGGCGCGTAAGCCAGTCACAGTCACCTGGTTGAGGGTGGCGCGCAGGTTATAGGTTTCGCCGGCTCTTAGCGGCGGCGTCGCCCGGATGGAGGCTAAATCAACTCGACCGGATTCGTCGTAGGCGAGTTCCAGTTTTGCCGGACGGCTGACCCAAACCGTGTCCTGGGTGGTCAATAGCGTGGCGATTGGCGTTCCCACTGTGAACGCAAAGGGATATAAACCGGGCGCGTTATCGGCTGTATCGTGGTGAACCAGATTGAATGTATCCGGTCCCACAAGCTCGGTTGTCAGAAGATTACTGGTCCAACCGTTGTTGTATTCATCATAGACACGCGCCCGCCAATAAAAGCGTGTACCGGGTGGCACCTGATTTGGAACCTGAACGGTAAAGACAAGGGAGTCGCTCAGGCGGTTGCCTCGTCCAAGCGACATGCTCGGACCGTAGTAATCGGTGACAATGCCTACACTGGATCTCAGGGAGGCAAAGGCATTATCCAGGATGTTGCGCAGGTCGTTCCAGGGTTCTTTGATTTGTTGCCAGATGTCTTGAGCTTCAGGGACGGTGTCGGCTAGGGCGGGAGTGGTCCAGGTGAGCAGAAGGAGCAGCGCAGTTGCTGCCAGCGCGATGCGGATAAAATCCACGCCGATGTATGGAGGGACATAGGTGTTGGTTTTTTGCCAGCGTTTGTGATTTTGTAAATACACCAGGCGGGCGACCAGGATCAAGGAGAAGAACAGGTAAATTACCAGATACCAGGCGCGGCTTGCCAGAAATGAATCGTAAGAATGGATCAAGACCATGGCAACGCCGGTGGGCAGAATCACTCGCCATGGACTGGCATAACGCGTCAATGCATAACCAGCGTAGATGCCGAGCACCCAAAACAGTAGACCCATCAGAACCAGAAACAGGAAACTATCGGTGACGGCGCGCTTTTGAGCCAGTTGGGTGAGAATCGTTTGCAGTCGTCCTGCCATGCTGATCAGCCGCTCGTTCCACAAGATGCCTTCGCCCATCAACATCCCCAATCTCCAGGGGACGACGAACAGACCGTACAAGATGCCGAAGATGGTTGCGACGCGTGGTGAGAAACGACTATATCCGAGCGCCAGACCTGCAATAATTGCCAGATAGGAGATATAACGAGTGACGATCAGCCCATCAGTCCACTCGGTGACGATCAGGCGGGTAAAGGCTGTCGTGAGTAAGATCGACAAGAGAAAAACCGAGGGCAAATCCCACCAGCGATTACCATAAGCAGCCTTGCGTTTGTCATCCATAAATACCACCTTGATAGACTATCACAATACATACCAATAATGGTGTTGCATAGTTCAGTTTACCTTAAATATACATGATTCGGTTGAAAAATTCACCAGGTTTTTAGCAGATTCTTATCTCTGAAAATATAGAATGTAAAATACCTAAAATATCCGATAGCCTATCATGAGGAAGTTATAGATGTCAGACAAGTTCTGTGAAACTTGTAACATGGTAAAGCTGATTAGAGTATGGTAAAATTTGCGCCGTTAAGTATTAATTTCCGATAAGAAAAATCAGAGTTTTTGATAAGGCACGTCCACAAAATCATGTGCCTTTTTGGTTTATCAATGCCAATTAATAACAATAAGGAGCGTACATGCTAAACGATTGGTTATTTATCGGCATCTTCCTTGTTATTGCCCCCATTCTACCCGCCGCGGCTTTGCTGATCCCGCGACTGATTGCACCCAAAAAACCCAGCCCATTAAAATCACAGACTTATGAATGCGGAATTGAGACTTACGGAGATACCTGGGTGCAATTCCGTGTTCAGTATTACATCTTTGCCCTGGTTTTCCTTGTATTTGATGTGGAATTGGTATTTTTATTCCCCTGGGCGGTAGCGCTGAATCAAATGCCTTTGTTTGCTGTGCTGGAAGGCGTTCTGTTTGTCATCATCCTGGTTGCTGGCTTGGTTTATGCCTGGCGCAAAGGTGCTTTGGAATGGGCATAAAAAATACCTGGAATGGTGTAAAGGCTGATGGTTGATCCTTCAGCCTTTTCTGCGTTAAAGGATAAATGGAACAAGATCGAATCGATGAGGAGTACGTGAATGGGTGATCCAGTAACTTTAATCGCACAATGGTTGGAAAATTTACTCCTGGGTTGGGGATTATCCCCTGGTTGGGTTACCGTCATCATGACCGCCATCGGCGTGGTGGCGATTGCGGTTTTTGTTTTATTGGTGGACATTTTTCTGGTTTGGGTAGAGCGTAAAGTGGTGGCTCGCTTCCAGGACCGACTTGGACCTAACCGACTCGGACCATTTGGCTTAATCCAGCCGATCGCAGATGTCATCAAGCTCCTGATCAAAGAGGACATCACTCCAGATGGTGCGGACAAGTTTGTCTATAATCTGGCGCCGATCATGGCTTTAGCCACTGTGCTTTTGCTCTGGGCGGTCATTCCCCTGGCTCCAACAATTGTGGGGACGGATGTCAATGTCGGGGTGCTCTATGTGGTCGCGATTGGCGCTCTGAGCACCTTGGGCATCATCATGGCGGGATGGTCGTCGAATAACAAATATGCCCTGGTTGGCGCGTTCAGAACCGTCGCGCAGATGATATCGTATGAAGTGCCTATGGTGATTGCGCTGATGGTCCCGGTCATCCTGGCAGGTTCAATGGGGATCAACTCGATTGTGATGGCGCAAAGCCCGGTCTGGTTCGTGGTTGTGGCACCTATTGCCGCTTTGATTGTGTTGATCACCTCAATTGCGGAATTGGGGCGCGCTCCGTTCGACCTGATTGAAGCCGAATCGGAGATCGTGGCGGGTTTTCACATTGAATATACCGGGATGAAATTTGGAATGTTTTACGCCGGGGAGCTGTTACATGCTCTGACTATCGGCGGGCTGGTTGCCTCGTTATTTTTAGGGGGTTGGCGCGGACCTGGAGCCACGACCTACCCAATCCTTGGCGTGGTTTACTTTTTCATCAAAGCTTTCTTCCTGTATTGGGTGATCATGTGGTTCAAGTACTCTTTACCCCGTATCCGCATTGACCATATGCTGAACTTCAACTGGAAGTTTCTGACTCCGCTGTCCCTGGTTGTGTTGCTTGTGACGGCTATTCTGAACAGATTATTAGTTGGGTCTCCTGCCTGGCTTTACGTCACAAGTATGTTGGCTGCCAATGTGGTGATTGCGGTTGTGACCCTGCAAATCTTGCGCCGATGGGTGCGCATTGAGCGCAAACGGGTTGCAGAACCTGGACCCATCGCCGTACCCCCATCACCACCGGTTTCAGAGACTTTATCTTAGAACGAGGAGTATTGGATGAGCGCTTTACAAATCATTTTTATCATTGTGGCGGGGGTGAGTCTTGGCGCAGCTCTGATGGCAGTGACAACCAGGAACCTCGTCCATGCTGCCTTATGGTTGGTGTTAACCCTGTTTGGAGTGGCGATCTTTTATGTTTTGCTCAACGCCGGCTTCCTGGCGGTTGCTCAGGTTGTTATTTACATTGGCGCCATCGCCATCCTGTTCATCTTTGTGATAATGCTGACTCGGCGGGTGATCACCGATATTGGAGCACAACTGAACGCGAATTGGGGTTGGGCAGCGGTGATCTCGATGATTCTCTTTGGCGCTTTGGTCTGGATACTCTCTAACTGGAGCGGTTTTCGTACGGAAGCGCCTGTAATGTCTGGAAGGGTTGACCCACTCAGCCAGCTTGGTCAGGCTTTGGTATCGCCAAATGCATATGTGATTCCTTTTGAAGTTGCCTCCGTCTTATTATTGGCGGCTTTGATTGGCTCAATCATCATCGCCTGGGATCGAAAGTAGGGTAAGGAGGATAAGAATGGTGCCTCTCTCATGGTATCTGGTCTTTTCAGCCGCGCTTTTTTCAATTGGACTTTTTGGTGTGCTAGCCCGAAAAAATGCCATTGCCATCTTGATTGGGGTGGAGCTGATGCTGAACGCGGTCAATGTCAATCTGATCGCGTTTTGGAGATATATCACCCCTGAGGTGATCGCCGGGCAGGCATTTGCGGTTATGGTTTTTGCCGTTGCTGCTGCGGAAGTGGCAGTCGGATTGGCTTTGATTATCTCCATCTACCGCCGTCGCAGGACGATTGCGGCAGATGAGATCGATATGCTGAAATTCTGAGAGCGTATCGCGGTTTTACACCGGAAGAGATACGTTTAGAGGAGTAATTATGGCGACAGAGTTGATAACCTGGCTCATACCACTTCCCCCCTTGCTGGCTTTCTTTTTGATCGTCTTATTCACCAATCGCAGCAAAGGTTTCAGCCACACGATCGCGGTCGGTGCGGCATTTCTTTCCTGGTTGGGCAGCATGATCGTCTTTTTCCGCGCTTTGCAAGTGGAAAACCTGGGTAAAAATCCATTTGAATCCTCAATTCCCTGGTTGCCAACCGGTACCACTACCTTCAATATCGGTATTCTGGTTGATCCCCTGACGGCTATATCGCTGTTCTTCGTGGCGTGGACGATCTTGATGATTTTCATTTACAGCGTGGGATATCACAACTATGGCATGCCGAAGGGCGACCATGACATGCCGGGCTTACCGCCGCATGGGGCAACGGTCAGTGATGAGCATGGTCACACGCATAGGGTTCCATCGGTTGAGCCGATGTATTCTCGCTTTTTTGCATTTATCGGGTTGTTTGCCTTTGGGATGTACACGCTGGTCGTGTCTGATAACCTGCTGACGTTGTTTGTCGGTTGGGAGATCATGGGTTTGTGTTCATATCTCCTGATTGGTTTCTGGTACGCCAAGCCATCAGCTCGAGCAGCGATGATCAAAGCCTTTATCACCACCCGTGTCGGTGATGTCTTCATGTTGTTGGGGATTGCTTATTTGTATTCAACCACCGGAACGCTGAGTTACCGCCAGATACTCTATAACTCGGAGGTGTTGTCCAAACTGGCAGAGACCCCCAGCGGATTCTTGGGACTTTCAGCAGCAGCCCTGATTGGGATCTTGATCATCATCGGAACAATTGGTAAATCTGCTCAATTCCCACTCCATGTCTGGTTGCCGGATGCTATGGAAGGTCCGACACCCGTTTCCGCCATGATCCATGCCGCCACCATGGTTTCTGCGGGCGTGTATCTGGTGATCCGCACTTACCCTCTGCTTTCAGCCGGTTATGAACATGGTCATTTAACTCCGCCGATGATGGTGATGGGAATCATCGGTGCCTTCACTGCTCTATTTGCCGCCACCATTGCCGTGAGCCAGAATGATATTAAACGCGTGCTGGCTTATTCAACAATCTCGCAGTTAGGTTACATGATCGCCGCTCTTGGGATTGGAGCGTTTGTGGCAGCGGCTTTTCATCTGGTCACCCACGCATTCTTCAAGGCGCTCCTGTTTCTTGGTTCTGGTTCGGTGATCCACGGCATGGAACATGGCGTCTTGCACACCAATCAGCACATTGACCCTCAAGATATGTACAACATGGGTGGTCTAAGGAAGAAGATGCCACTGACATTCTGGACTTTCCTGATTGGTGGGTTGGCGTTATCCGGTTTTCCTCTTATTACCGCAGGTTTCTGGTCGAAAGATGAGATTTTAGCAGATGCCTGGGGGCATGGGCATCTGCTGGTATTCATCGTTCTGGCTCTGGCAGCCTTGCTCACCGCATTCTATACCATGCGGCAGATCACGCTGACCTTCCTGGGACAGCCCCGTACCGAAGCTGCCAAGCACGCGAAAGAAACCGTCTGGACGATGACTTTACCTCTGGTGGTTCTGGCGGTATTTGCCATAGCGTTTGGATGGGTGGGTATTCCGGAAAAATTCCCTCTCATCGGTGGCATTGTGCCGAATTGGTTCCATGAGTTTGTCGGCAAAACGTTGCTTGAGAAGCCCGAGGTGGTTAAATTCAACTGGATACCTCTCTTGACCTCTTTTGTTGTGTCGTTGGGTGGTCTGTACCTGGGTTGGGTGGTTTACCGGAAAGTGAAAGCGGGCGCCAAAGATCCTTTGGAGTCGCCGCTGGGTGCGCTTTATCGAGTATTGAAGAATAAATACTACATTGACGAATTATATGATCGTGTTTTTGTCCAGCCAGCATACTGGATGTCTGAGACATTCACCTATTTGTTCCTGGATCGGAAGATCATTGACGGGGTTTTACACTGGTTTGCATATATCTCGATTGTGATTGGGAATTTCTTCCGCAATTACATTGACAAGCCGATTGTCAATGGGTCTGGCGATTTCGTCGGGGAAGGCACCAAACGGCTGGGAAGATCGTTGCGGTTTATCCAATCGGGACGGATACAGCAATATATGATTGTAGCACTGGTGAGCCTCGCAGCTTTTGGAGTGCTCTTCTATTATTTGCTGGTATCAAATCCCTAGGCTGGAAAATAAGAGGATTTGACGATGGAACTCGTTGCAAATAACCTTCTTACGTTCATACTTTTTTCACCCGTTGTGGTGGCGATTATCGTGATGGCATTGCCTCGGGAGCAGGAAAACCTGATTCGTTGGGTTTCCTTTATCCTCAGCTTTATTCCCTTAGGGCTGGCAATTGCCTTGTGGATTAACTTTGACCAAAACATAGCGGGATTCCAGTTCCAACAAAAAGTGGTCTGGTATGCACCGATCAATTCATCCTACCATGTGGGTGTGGATGGTATCTCGCTGACGATGGTGTTGTTGACCACACTGCTGACCCCTTTGGCAATTCTGGCATCCTTTACCATAACCGATCGGGTGAAATCCTATATGGTCCTTTTCCTGTTATTGGAAACCGGGATGCTGGGTGTCTTCCTCTCCCTGGATCTACTCATCTTCTTTGTTTTCTGGGAGATTGGGTTAGTCCCAATGTATTTCTTGATCAATCAATGGGGGAGCGAGAAAGGCGAAAGAGAGATTTGGGGCGGGAGGAAGATGTCTGCCCGAGGTTACGCGTCTTTCAAGTTCATGATTTATACCATGGCTGGCTCGCTGGGATTGCTCCTGGCAATCCAGATGATCGGCGTCGTTTCCGGCACTTTCGACCTGCTGGAATTATTCAAAGTATGGCCATCCCTGGATAAGCCATTGTTCGGGTTGCCGATTGGCACCGTCAAGGCGATTGCTTTCTGGGCGTTCGTTATTGCATTTGCAATTAAAGTACCGGTCTGGCCGTTCCACACCTGGTTACCCGACGCCCACACCGAAGCCCCTACTGCCGGTTCGATGATCCTGGCGGGAGTTCTGCTTAAGCTGGGAGCGTATGGATTTCTGCGCTTGATCTTACCTTTGTATCCGGCGGAAGCTAAAACCTACGCTGGCGCCCTTGGGTTTCTGGCGGTGATGGCGATTATTTTCGGGGCATTGGCGTCTTACGGACAGGATGACTTCAAACGTCTGGTGGCTTATTCCTCAGTTAACCACATGGGTTTTGTGGTGCTTGGTATCGCTGCGGCTGCTTACGCTTATGGGACGCAAGACGCCACAATTGCCCTGAACGGGGCAGTGCTACAGATGTTCAATCACGGGCTTTCAGCGGCGGGGATGTTCTTCCTGGTGGGTGTGATCTACGAGCGAACGCACACACGTAACCTGAATGATTACGGCGGGTTGTTCCCGCTTATTCCGGTTTATGGCGGCATCCTGATTTTCACCTCCATGGCTTCGTTGGGTCTACCCGGGTTGAACGGCTTTGTCTCAGAATTCCTGGTCGTACGGGGCTCCTGGCCTATACTGACCGTTTACACCGCCCTGGCGATGATCGGTTTATTCTTCACAGGCGCCTACATCCTGAAGGGAATTAAGATGGTGCTTCACGGACCTCTCAACGAGAAATGGGTTGGTCATATCAGTGAAATCAACCTGCGTGAAATCGTTGTAATTGCACCCCTGATGGTATTAATCCTTTGGATTGGGGTCTGGCCAGCCTGGATACTGAATGTAATTAATCGGGCAGTCATCTACCTGAGGTTGATGTGAGCGAATTTTGTGGAATGTGTTTTGCAGAATCAGCCTGTTTTATGGATGCGTTTTACTCTGAACACCGAACTTCGAGGTGAAGAATGCAATTTCCTATTCTGAGCGTCATAGTATTTACTCCCATCATAGCCGCAATCCTCATCTTGCTCATACCGGCTGAGCGGAAGACCGAGGTCAGGGTGACAGCTCTGGCTGCAGCGACCTTCGCTCTGGCACTATCGATTTGGGCGTATTTCGCCTACGATATTGAGGCAGGCGGCTATCAATTCATCGAAAAATATCCCTGGCTGCCTCAATTAGGGATCTCGTATCATGTCGGTATTGACGGGATGAGCGCGCCTCTGGTGTTGCTCACCGGGGTGGTGATGTTCACCGGGGTGTTGATTTCCTGGGGTATTGATGACCGACCGCGTGAGTTTTTCGCTTTTCTGTTCATTCTAGCCACCGGCGTTTTCGGGGTGTTTTCCACCCTGGACCTTTTTATGCTGTTCTTCTTCTATGAAATCGCCGTATTCCCGATGTATTTGTTGATATCCATCTGGGGCTGGAAAGAGACACGCGAGTACGCGGCGATGAAGCTGACTTTGTACTTGTTTGTTGGTTCTGTGGTTGCCCTGGTTGGCGCTTTGGCGATGTATTTCGCCTCTCCGGTGCGCACCTTCGATATGCTGGTGCTCGAGAATGCGGGTTATTCCACAACCTTCCAGCAGATATGGTTCCCGTTCGTTTTCTTCGGTTTTGCTGTGTTGGGCGGTATCTTCCCCTTCCATAACTGGAGTCCAGATGGACACGTGGCAGCGCCAACAGCGGTATCCATGTTCCACGCGGGCGTGTTGATGAAATTAGGCGCGTTTGCCGCCTTGCGGGTGGGGATTATGTTGTTACCCGAGGGAGCAAAAACCCATATGTGGTGGATCATTTTGCTCACCTTAGTCAATGTGGTATATGGAGCGTTCATCGCCAGCGTACAGACTGATTTCAAATATGTGATTGGTTTCTCCTCGGTTTCACATATGGGGCTTGTTGCCATGGGTTTTGCCACCTTAAACAACAACGGCATGCTGGGAGCAGGGGTACAAATGTTCTCTCATGGGGTGATGACGGCTCTCTTCTTTGCTGTGGTCGGGATGGTTTACGATAGAGCGCATACGCGCGAGATACCCAGGTTAGGTGGCATGAGAAAAGTGATGCCGGTGGTGGCGCTCGCTTTTATCATTGGTGGTCTGGTTTCGATGGGGATGCCGGGTTTCTCGGGTTTTATTGCTGAGTTTCCTATTTTTATGGGTGTATGGGGTTATCAGCCCTGGATTGCAATTGTGGCAGCTATCTCCATTGTGATCACCGCATCGTACATTATCCGCATTATTGGGCGGGTTTTCTTCGGGAATATCCCAGAAGAATTTGTTGGTCATGTTGGGGATGTGACTGTTCTGGATAAAGTTGCTCTGGTGTTGCTATCTGCCATTCTGATCTTCATCGGTGTCTATCCCGCCATCATGGTGCCGTTGGTACAATCCGGCGTGGATAATATTATGCGCCTGTTGGGAGGTGCCTAGTGTCTGAGATTGTTTTTGAACCCTGGATGCTTGTTGCCATCCTGCCAGAAATTCTCCTGGTTGCCCTGGCAATATTCATCATTATCTTTGACTTGACCATTTCCGAAAAGCACAAGGGTAGTTTGGGATGGGTAGTCGCTTCCGGATTGGGCTTGATCATGATTTTGGGATTGATATTCTCCCGCCCGGTTAGCCAGGATTTTCGCTTGATGTGGGGTGGAATGCTCTCCCAGGACTGGTTGGGGTTTGTCTTTCGCATGTTGTTTCTGTTCGCAGCCGCGATCACGGCTCTGTTTTCAATGAACCTGTCCCAGTTGGGTAAACGCGGCGAGTATTATGTGCTCATGCTCGCATCTACCCTGGGTATGATGCTTTTGGCTGCTTCTGCCGATTTGATTATGCTTTATCTGGCGATTGAAACCACGTCCATACCCCTGTATGTTCTGGCGGGTTTCTTAACCAAAGATGATAAATCGACCGAGTCGGGCTTCAAATATCTGCTGTTTGGCGCCATGACATCGGCGATCATGTTGTATGGCTTTAGTCTGCTGTATGGTGTTTTGGGAACAACCAATCTATATGAACTTTCGGAAACGGTAAAACAAGGCGCAGTCAACGTTACCACGTTGATGGGTATCATTTTCCTGATTTTGGTTGGGTTTGGCTTCAAGATCTCTGCTGTTCCCTTGCATTTCTGGGCGCCGGATGTTTATGAAGGCGCGCCAACCCCGATTGCTGGGTTTCTATCCACAGCTTCAAAAGCAGCGGGTTTTGCAGTGTTGTTGCGTGTCTTCCTGTGGGTCTTTCCTACTCTTGCGCCGTATTGGGGCGCGATTGTTGCTGCCCTGGCAACCGCTACCATGACTCTGGGTAACTTACTGGCGCTGGCGCAGAAGAATATCAAACGACTCCTGGCGTATTCATCCATTGCCCACGCGGGATACGCCATGATCGGATTTGTGGCGATCTCTTACCTTGGAGCATCTGGGGTCGTATTTTATCTGATCGTATATGTGATCACAAACCTGGCTGCTTTTGGGATTGTGAGCATCATGGGACGAATAACCGGAAATGATGAGATTGCTGCCTATTCCGGCTTAAGTCGGCGTGCTCCATGGCTGGCTTTGGCGATGCTGGTGGCGTTCCTCTCACTCGCAGGGATGCCTCCCTTTGGGGGTTTCATCGCCAAATTTATCGTCTTTGCGGCTGCTGTTAACGCCAACCTGATCTGGTTGGCGGTTGTGGGTGTATTGAATTCAATTATCGGGTTATACTACTACCTGACCGTCCTCAAATATGTATATCTTTATCGCTCTGAGGACGAAGATAAACCCATACCTTTGACAGGCTCATATCAGCTTGGATTGGTTGTATTGTGTCTGGGTATTATCCTGATCGGGACGCTCTTTGCTCCCTGGGTCACCCTCTCAGGGTCTGCCGCGGCGGTTCTACTGCCTGGTTTTTGAGATTGACGTGATTAGATTTTATGATAAAATTCCGCCGTCATGAACCCTAAGGGCTCATCTCCAGAAAACAATCCCTGGCTGGCAGTATTCAACATGAAAGTGTTGACTGTCGGGGTGGAAGTAGGTTGCTCGACCCTTCTAATTGTTCTGGTTGCAGTTTTCGGTGGGATATGGCTGGATAGGGTGCTAGGGACAAGACCCTTATTTACCATCAGCCTGGTGCTTTTGTCTGCGCCGTTATCACTGGTGTTCACATTTTTGATTGCGAAACGCGCTGCCAGAGGTATAGAACCTCTGCCTTCGACAAAAAAGGATAAACAAGGGAAGGAGTAGTTGACTGGTGAATAAAGAACAAGCCAAGAAACGCGTTCCAGTCAAACGTTGGATTGTGCTGGGGATGATCCTGCTCGGGATTTACGCCGCCTATATCGGACCATCCATCCTTAAACCGGTCAGTCCAACTGTGGTGTTACCTGCCGAGCCGATATGGCCGGGTGCGTTCATCTCCAACACGATGCTGGCGACCATACTCGCCGATATTGTCCTGATTCTTTTAGCGGTAGGGGCTTATCGTTTCTATAAGAGCGGAGAAGTCGCGCCCAGCGGTATCATCAACGCCTTTGAAATGCTTTTTGAGTATCTATGGAATACGGTGGTGAGCGCGACTGGCAAATGGGCAAAACGCACCATCCCTCTGCTGGCGACGATCTTTCTACTCATTTTCGTCGCCAATATGATCAAGATGATCCCCGGGTTTGAGAGCATTGGCTATCTGGAAAAACCGCATAAGACGAGTATCGCATATGCTCCGGTGGAGCTGTTTTCTATCGGGAGTTTGCATTTGTACGCGATTGACCCGGCTCGATCAGAACTGGTGACGGTTGATGAAAGCCACGGTGAAGGAGCCGGTTATGAAGAAGAACATAAATTATGTGAAAAATGCCAGGTCATCCCCTTCTTGCGTGGTTCAGCAACCGACTTGAATTTTACGATTGCTCTGGCGGTCATCGCGGTTCTGATGACGCAGGTTTATGGGGTATGGGCGCTTGGTCCGGGTTATTTCACTAAGTTCTTCCAATTCCGTCAATTGGTCAGCGGTGGGATATTCGGTCTGATCAGTTTTGTGGTTGGTTTGTTGGAGTTAATTCTGGAGTTTGCCAAGATACTCTCCTTCAGCTTCCGTTTGTTTGGCAATATCTTTGCGGGTGCGTTACTCCTGGCAATTGTTGGTTCTTTATTGCCGGTTATCATACCGCCTGGGTTATACCTGTTCGAAATTTTCTTCGGCATAATCCAGGCATACGTGTTCTACCTGTTAGCAACCATGTTCATTAGCATGGCTTTGGTCAGTCACAGTGGTGATGAGCACCATTAGTCATCAAACACATAATATTACTTACTAGGAGACGGGAAAAATGGATGATCCAGTTGCATTTGTTGCGGGTTTGAAAGCTATTGGAGCGAGTGTTGCGATGTTGGGCACTATCGGTGCCGGCATTGGCGTAGGAATCGCCGCAGCGGGTGGTGTAACCGCGATGGGGCGCAATCCAGACGCTGCTCCAATCATTCAGACCAACATGATTCTGGGCATGGCGTTTGCGGAGGCGATCGCAATTTACGCGTTGGCGGTAGCGCTGATTATCATTTTCGCCGCCTGATCCGAAGATTATAGAGGAGCGAGACGGCTTATGGCAGCATTGGGAATAAATTTAGGTTTCTTTATCTTCCAGGTATTGAACTTCATCATCGTCGTGGTATTGCTCTACGCATGGGCATACAGACCGATGATCAATGCCCTGGAGAGTCGAAAGCAGAAGATCGCACAGGGTGTGGAAGATGCGCAGATCGCGGCAGAAGCGCGCGCCAATGCTGAGAAAGACGCCCGTGAGATCATTGCGAAAGCACAGGCGGAAGCCAGTCAAAAGGTCCGAGAAGCCACAGAACGAGCCGAAGCCGCAGCTCGCGAGGTTTTGGCTCAGGCAGAAGTAGCTGCCGTAAAAGCGCGCGAAGATGCTCTGGCAGAGGCAGCTCAAGAACGGGATCGAATGCTGGCGGATGTGCGTGGTCAGATTGCTGCATTGGCTATGGCTGCCACTCACCGTCTTATCAAAGAAACGTTGGATGAAAAGCGTCAGCACCAGTTGATTGACGAGTTCTTCTCCGGGGTGAAGGCTGGCAAGGTGCTTGTTCTGGAGGATGCCCGGATTGCTGGCTCATCCGCCGAAGTGACCAGCGCTCTTCCCCTGACAGAACCCGAGCAAGAGGCGGTTAAACGGGATATTCTCTCCAAGATTGGCAGCCAGGCAACAGTCACGTTCCGGGTGGATCCTTCAATCCTCGGTGGTCTGGTTATCCGGGTTGGTGATAAGGTCCTGGATGGATCGGTTGCCGGTCAGTTGGAAAATCTCCGCCAGGGTTTGCACTGATTTATCCATGAATTGAGGTCTCGAACCATACGGAGCCTGGCGAGAGGTGTGGCTTCGTATGGTTCATTTTTTATCCCCATGTTAGATTCAAATTCCCGCTGGCGAACTTTAGCAAGCTTGTTGCGTGATTTGCCAAAGGATGTTCTCGTTCGTCCCAATCTGGCAGAAATACCAGAAGTACCTGTCAGCGGGCTTAAGCTCGACTCTCGCAAAATTATCCCCGGAGATTTATTCATCGCCTTGAGAGGCGAAAATACGGATGGTCACCGTTACATACCCCAGGCGATCAAAGCCGGGGCAGCAGGAGTGATCGGAGAAGAACAAGTCATTGACGTTGGCGTTCCCTATGTACAGGTATCAAACAGCCGTAAGGCATTGGCACTTCTGGCAGCTTCATTCTATGGTCATCCTGCACGAAATTTGAGGGTGGTGGGGGTAACCGGAACCGATGGAAAAACCACAACGGTTAACCTGATATACCAGATTCTGCATGCGGCCGGAGTGTCAGTCGGGATGATATCAACCGTCAACGCGGTCATTGGCAGCCAGATAATTGATACCGGGTTTCATGTCACCACCCCGGAGGCGACCGATGTGCAACGCCTGCTGGCGATGATGGTGGATGAGGGTTTAACCCATGTCGTGCTGGAGACTACCTCACATGGCTTGGTTCAGCATCGGGTGACAGGATGCGATTTTGACGTTGGTGTGATCACCAATATTACCCATGAGCATCTGGATTATCATCAAACCTACACTGCCTATCGTGCAGCAAAAGCCGGTATGTTTGACCTGCTGGCGCCGGATAAGTCTGAAACAAAGCGCGGTTTGCGTATAGCCATTATCAATCGGGATGATAGCTCTTTTGAATTCTTATCAGAATATCTTCGTTCCCCAAAGATTACTGAGGCTGGTAAGGTCTCGGTTATCAGTTATGGGCTTAAGTCTTCAGCGAATGTTTTTGCTGAAGACATTCGGTATGGAATGGATGGGGTCAGTTTTGTGGCAATCGGTCCGGGTTTTCGTATTCCTGTAAGGTGCAGATTAACCGGAGAATATAATGTTTATAACTGTCTGGCAGCAATCTCGACGACAGTGATGGGATTAAATATCAATCCTCAATCTGTCGCAGATGGGATTTATGCATTACAGGCTGTCCCGGGGCGGATGGAAATCCTCCGCTTGGGGACCGATTTCATGACTGTTGTGGATTTTGCGCATACCCCGAATGCTCTGCGTCAGGCTCTGACCACGGTTCGGAGTATCATCAATTCTGAAGGCAAAGGGGGAAAGATCATTGCGATTTTTGGATCGGCTGGCTTACGCGATAGGGCAAAGCGGCAAATGATGGCGGAAGTTTCGGCTGAGCTGGCTGATTTTACCATCCTGACCGCAGAGGATCCGCGCACCGAATCGCTGGATGATATTCTGGCTGAAATGGCGGCAGGTTGTCGGCGTCGTGGCGGGGTGGAGGGACAAACTTTCTGGCGGATTAAGGATCGCGGCGAGGCAATCCGTTTTGGTATCAGTATGGCGCAACCCGGCGATGTCGTCATCGCTTTGGGCAAAGGGCATGAACAATCCATGTGCTTTGGCGAGGTTGAATATCCATGGGATGACAGAACAGCCATGCGGGCGGCTGTGGCTGAATACCTGGGTATTGCCGGTCCCCCAATGCCATACCTCCCGACCCAGGGCTGATTCTGCCCGAATCGGGAGGCTGAGATTTAAAGTTGGGGGGTTACAACTATCGTCGGTTGCGATTGGATCCTGACGGTGACCGTCGGTCGCCGCGAGGCGGACCTTTGGGACCCGCATGTCCACCACCGCCGGGACCGCTCCGTTTATCCCGCATTTTGGCTTCTTCGATTGACCAACCTTCCAGCACCGCCTGGCGGGAGAGGCGGATCTTTCCCGCTGGGTCAATATCGGTGACCATGACGGTCAATTCATCCCCAAGACGGGCAATGTCTTCAACCCGGTTCACCCGCTCGCTATCCAGTTGGGAGATATGCACCATGCCGTCAATGCCGGGCAATATTTCCACAAAGGCGCCGAAATCGGTTGTGCGCACCACGCGACCGGTGTAGATTCTGCCAACCACCGGCGTTTCGGTCAGGGTTTCGATGCGTTCCACAGCGCGCCGAGAGCTATCTCCATCGGATGAGGCGATATAAACCGAGCCATCTTCGCCGATGTCAATCTTGGCGCCGGTTTCATCTTGAATGCTACGAATAGTCTTGCCTCCAGGTCCGATGACTGCCCCAATTTTATCGACCGGGATCTTAACCACGATGATGCGTGGCGCATGCGGCTTGAGGGTTGGGCGTGGGGCAGAGATGACCTCCAGAATTTTGTCTAAGATGAACAGGCGCGCCTGGAGAGCTTGTTGGAGCGCTTGGGACATAATTTCGGAGGTTATCCCTTTGATTTTGATGTCCATTTGGAGGGCGGTGATCCCATCAGCGGTACCCGCCACTTTGAAATCCATATCTCCAAGGTGGTCTTCCATACCCAGGATATCGGTCAGCACCGCATATTTATCGCCCTCTTTGACCAGCCCCATCGCCACCCCTGCCACCGGGGCTTTGATCGGAACCCCGGTATCCATCAGAGCCAGGGTGCTTCCACAGACCGAAGCCATGGACGAAGAGCCATTCGATGAAAGCACTTCAGAAACCAGGCGCATGGTGTAGGGGAACTCAGACTCGGGCGGGATGACCGGAAGCAAGGCGCGTTCCGCCAGCGCGCCATGACCAATATCTCTCCGTGAAGCGCCGCGCAAGGGTTTAACCTCGCCGGTTGAGAAAGGCGGGAAGTTATAGTGATGGATATAGCGTTTGCTCTCAGAGGGCGTCAGACTGTCGAGCTCTTGAGCCTCACTGGGAGTTCCCAGGGTAGCCAGGGTCAGCACCTGGGTTTCGCCGCGCGTGAAAAGACCAGAACCATGGGCGCGTGGACTGACATCCACCTCGCACCAAATTGGGCGGATAGTGGTGTAATCCCGACCATCTGGACGGATTCCCTGCTCTAAAATGCGCTTGCGGACAATCTGTTGTAAGATGGCATCAAAAGCGTTCTTTACTTGAGAGACTTTGGTCTCATCATCTGCGGCAAACTCTTCGATGAGTGAATCCTGCAATTGTTCCAGAGCGCTGTACAGATTGGATTTCTCATAAGGTTGTTCTAGAATTGAGACAATCTTTTCCGTCGCTCTATCCGCTATGCTGGTTACGAGGGTTTCATCTGGGACATAAGGAACGTAAGAGGCTTTCGGTTTGCCAATCTCTGCAGCCATCTTCTCCTGGATATCGATCATGGGTTGAATGGCTTTGTGACCGAATTCCAGCGCTTCGACCATAATTTGTTCGGACACCTCTTTTGCCCCGCACTCTACCATGAGAATTGCATCTCGAGTGCCGGCAAGGCGCAGGTCCAACTCGGAATATTCCATGTCGGCGAAGGTGGGGTTGATCACAAATTCGCCCTCGATCAGACCAACTCGCACTGCAGCCACCGGACCTTCCCAGGGGATATCGGAAATCATCAAGGCGGCTGAGGCTGCATTGACTGCCAGAATATCAATCGGATTTTCCCCATCGGTGGAGAACGAGTACAGGATGACCTGAACATCATTCCGTAGATCTTTCGGGAAAAGGGGGCGTATTGGACGATCGGTCAGGCGAGCGGTCAAAATTGCCTCTTCCGTCGGACGACCTTCACGGCGGAAAAAGGACCCAGGTATGCGTCCGCCCGCGTACATCCTTTCTTCGTAATCAACAGTGAGGGGGAAGAAATCAATGCCTTGACGAGCTTCCTTGCTCATCGTTGCTGAGGCAAAGACCATCGTATCGCCCAGGCGAAGCGTAACCGCTCCTCCTGCCTGTCCTGCCAGGTGACCAGTTTCGAAAATATAGTCCTTATTGGCAAGGGTAGTCATGTATTTATGGATTTGTGGTTTCATCAGTTCTCCTATTTGCTCCCGCCTGGTCAGGGACTGAGAGTTATCGACAACCGCATATAGTTGGTTGTCGCCAGCTTTCAATACCTAACCGGCGGAGCGTTAATAAAGTTGGTAAGCTTAATCAGGATCAGTATTTTACAGCTACTGATCCTGAACGATTGTTTCTGATATCGAAAACGATCTCTTGCACGGTTGTGGGGCGCTCACCCCCAAAGGTCAATCTCACTTCTGGTCGATTACAAGGCTAGAGGAAGGACCTCTTACCCTTTGACCCATTCATTTACGCCGGATGTTTAATGCTTCGGTCAGCGCCATATAGCGTTGGAAGTCTTTACGGCGAATGTATGAGAGCAATCTACGGCGTTGTCCCACCATCTTCAATAACCCACGCCGAGACGATTCGTCATGTTTGTGGGTGCGTAAATGATCGGTCAGACCATTGATGCGATTCGTCAATATCGCGATCTGGACTTCGGGGGAGCCGGTATCCTTGGGGTGACGGGAAAATTCCTCCATCAACTTGCTTTTGGTTTCTTTATCAATTGACATGACGTCTGCTTTCTCCTAAAAAAATATTATTTGCAGGTCACCTTATCCGCAGCGACGATACTCTGAGGGTTTCCCTCCGTAAAGGATAGCCGCAGATAAGGGCTAGTCAAAGCGGGCAGATTATACCATATTGCAACAATCGTAAAAGACTATTCTGGAGAATCATCCTTCGGTTTTAAGTTCCTCTCCTCTGAGGGTTGAGTCCCTGAGTAATTGGCGCATAGATTCCTGTGTTGGTTGAGAGAAAAACGGCAAACATTGCCTGACCATCCAGGCAAGGTCGGGGTTATAAGAAGTTTCCAGAAATGGTCTCAGGTAGGATGCGGTTTCGATGGGTGTGCGAGCGGCTAATTCTTGCAGGAGATCGCGTAAATCATTTCGTAAATATGGGGGGAGACTACGCATAAGCGGGGTGATGATCTTGAAGAATATGGGGGTGTTTTCATATTCTGTCTTTGAGATTAATGGCACCAGGGCTTTCAATCCGAGCAGATGCAATTTTGGATTCGGGTCATCCAGCCAGCGTTGGATATATTGGATCAACAGCTCGGGCGCTTCCACGCAGATGCGTGATAATCCTTCTTCGACTATGATCCGTAGTATCTGATCTTCCTGAGTTTGTATACTCCAACTCTGGATACGACTGAGAATCGGGTCTGCGGGTAGGGGCGAGATGTGACCCAGGAGCGAGGCAGCGATGGAACGCAATTCAAAAACTGGGTGTTGCCACAGGCTGTCACACAGCTTTAGAGCGCGTTCGGTGTTTGAGATTGCAGTAGCTAGAGGCGTAATTTCGAGCAGTATCTGGCGGATGACGGGTTTGGGTACGTTGTACGTGTACAAGAGAGGCGGAGGTTCGCCGGAAAGACCCGTGCGGTGGGTTCGCTCGGCGTATTGATCGAGAATAGCTAACATGGCTTGGACCATTGCTTCAGGGTTATCGAAGTGATCGCCAAGCTCAGAACATTGTTTGCGGAGTTTTGCCAGTTGGATGGCAGGCATAAGAAACCGTTTAATTCAGGTTGAGCGCTGTCAGATGATCGATTCCAGAGTCAATATCGGGTGAGAAGGTCAGCCAGGTTCGTTGATCTTCTGGAATTTGCTCATTACTTTACTTTCCGCTAAATGAGTTAGCGAATAAAAGGGCAATGGGCCCCAAACATGGTAAGCTTGTTTTGTCGAAAACAAAAAACCATGAG
>FWPV01001388.1_pt1 | contig 67604 bp, 42 predicted proteins | sample 2228371 | NCBI WGS metagenome assembly FWPV01 (sample SAMEA103939776, study PRJEB20133) | metagenome
TACGGCCACGCCGAGCCCGACGGCGAGCTTCACGGCCACGCCGACCCGGACGCCGACCCCTACGGCCACCAGCACGCGTACGGCCACGCCGAGCCCGACGGCGAGCTTCACGGCCACGCCGACCCGGACGCCGACCCCTTCGGCCACCGGCACGCGTACGGCCACCCCCAGCCCGACGGCGAGCTTCACGGCCACGCCGACCTGGACGCCGACCCCTACGGCCACCAGCACGCGCACGGCCACGCCGAGCCCGACGGCGAGCTTCACGGCCACGCCGAGCCGGACGCCGACCCCTTCGGCTACCAGCACGCGCACGGCCACCCCCAGCCCGACGGCAACAGTAACCCGGACAGTTACCGCTACTCCAACGCTGATGTCGGTCGGCCCGTTGTCTTGTGCGCCCCGCCTGGTTGCCAACGTGCTGTTGGGTCCCGGCCCCAGGAGCGTTGCCGCCAGGGAGGACGGCTTTTTGATCGGGCTGTTCAATTTGAGCCAGGTGGCCCGAACGCGGCTGCCCGATCACGAAACGGTATGGGTGGTTAAGACCAGTCCCGGCCGTACCAACGGCCTGGCTGCCTGGCAGGATGTCGTCGTGGCTACGAACCGGGATGAGGGAACCGTTACACTCCACGACGCCAGCACCGGCATCCCGCTGGCCGTGTTACAGGTGGGCGCTTTGCCTTGGGGCGTCGCCGCCGCAGAGGGGCGAGCTTTTGTGGCCAATTTTGGCGATGCGACGGTCTCGATCGTGGACCTTGGCACGCTAAGGGTCGTCGCAACTGTCCCGGTCTCGGCCGGGCCTGTCACTGCTGTGGCGGCCGGAGGTCGGGCATTCGTGTTGCACCTGGACGGACGGCTCACTTACCTGGACGGCACAGGGCGCGTGTTGGCACAGGCCCAGGCCGATGCGCCGGATGCGCGCGGTTTGGCCTGGGATCGGGTGCGCAACCTTTTGTATGTGGGGAGCCGGGTGGGTCGCGTGGTTGCACTGGATGCGTCCAGCCTCCGGGAAGTGACGCGCTTCCCGCTGCCCGGACCGGCTTATGCTTTGGCGCTCAACCCGGGCACAGGCCGCGTGTTTGCCGTGGACGCGGACAACGATCGGCTGTATGTGATCGAGCCCGACGGCACCGGCATTGGGCAGATCCCGTTGCCGCCTCAGGGTGCCGCGGAGGGCGGCCAAGGGATCGCGGTAACAAGGAACCAGATCGCTGTTGCGAACTATGCGGCCAGCAGCATTACTTACCTGGACGATGCCGTCTGCGATGACCGGCTGACGCCGGAAGCCCCCCAGCCTGACGTTACGCCAGCTCCCTCGGCCACCGGCTCGTCAGGACACAGCGCGACGCACACCCCCTCTCCCACAGCAACCTGGTCACCTGCGCCCACCGCGGCACCGAGCCGCACCCCGACGGCGTCGGCAACGCCCACGCGCGCGGCCTCGCCAACCGCCACGGCGTCACCCTCACCGACGGCGACGCGCACCGCAACGCCTTCGCCCGAGCCGACGTCGGTTCCTGCTCCGGACGTGGTGCGCGCCAAGATCGAGATCGTCTGGCCACATGGCGGCCTCCCGGTGCGCGAAGCCGGGCTGGCCAACATCACCGCGTATCTGCTGGCAGGGGACGGCTCGGATCCGGCAACCGCGCTGAATCCGCCGCCGTGCAACTGGGATCCCGTCGTGCGCCTGTGGATGGCGGCCAACGCACAGCCGGCCAGGCCGGTCGCCGTGGGACAAAAGCGGTTCGTAAGCGAGGGGGGACGGGTGTTCCCGGCGTGGGACTTCAACGACATAGACGTCAGCCTGGCGCGCGACCCCGCCAATAAACTGACCTTCTTCGTCACGGTGGACGGCGTTCCCACGCTGCACAACGTCTGGGTCCACGCAGCGGACGCGCGCACGCTGTTCCCCCGGCAGAACGTGCCCGAGGGGACGGTGTCCCGCCGGCCGACCGCCGTGGATGCCCGGATTCAAATCGTCTGGCCGCACGACAACTTGCCTGTGGACCAGGCCCGGCTGGCCAACATCACCGCGGCGTTGTTCCAGCCTGACACACTGCAGGCCTTTGCGCCCGATGTGGCCTGGTCGCCGACCGTGCGCCTGCACTGGGCATTGAACTCCAACCCCGAACCGCCGCGAGGCAGCGGCTTGATCGGGACGCCCCGCATCACGGAGGCCGCCGGCGGGATGCGGTTCCTGGTGTGGGACTTCAACGACGTGGATGTCAGCCCGGCACGAGACCCGCTCAACAAGCTCTTCTTTTGGGTCAGCGTGGACGGCGTGCCGACCTTCAGCAACGTCTGGGCGCATGGCCTGGACGCCCGCACGATCTTCCCGCAGCCCGATGTGCTGAACAGTTGCCGCTGATGGCCGTCGCGCTCGCCTCCAGCAGCGTCAACGGCCCAGCCTCAGGGCCGGGTCGCCCAGCAGGTTGAAGGTCAGGAGGATGTCACGGATGCCGCCCATGGATGGGGGCAGGCCGGACTGGGCCTGGCGCACCGCTTCCCCCAGGGTTTCAGGAGCCGGGCTGCCCTCTGAGCCGGCCAGCGCAACGGCCAGTTCGCGCGCCAGCAGGCGCTGATCGGGAAGCACCGCTGCGCTGGAGGGAACCAACGCAGCGACGGCGCCGCCGTTCCTGGCGCGCAACAACGCCTCGCCCAGCGACGGCGTGTTGGGGTGCTCGAAAAGCCCGCTCAGGCAGGTGACGGTGAAGACGACCGGCAGCCGATCCTTGTTGTTCAGCCTCTCCGCGTCTTCGACCCCGAAGATCTTCTCCTTGGCCCACAGCGTCACGCTGCCGTGGCCGAAGTAGCCGATCAGGCCGCGGCCCTCCGCAAAGGCCTGCAAAAGCGCGGTGCGGGCTGCGGATCCGTCTTCGGCGATCACGACCTCTTCTGCGGCGTAGCCCTGGAGCCGTTGGACGAACTCCTGTGCCTCTTGCGCGAAGCCCGGTTCGTCGTTGTCGGCGACGATCAACGCCGTGCGACGCCAGGCCGCCGTGTTTTCCCCGCGTTCATAGGCCAACGTCTTGGCCACCATCGTCGCCATCTGTTCGGCAGTTTGCGCGGGGAAACGGCCCACCGCCAGCGCTGGCCTGGCCTCCGGGCCCTCGTCCAGCAGCCCGTACCACACATCGGAGCTGGTCCAGCCCGAAAAGGCGGTGAAGACTAACTGCGTTGGCACCAGATCGAGCTCGACGCCGCCCAGGTAGCCCCGCGGGTCGTAGCTGGCATCGCCGGCCAGCAGAAGGAAGCGCGGGGCAGGGGGCGCCCAGGCGGTCAGCGCGTGGCGCACCAGCGCTTTGATCGCCTCCGGGCCGGCGCGGCCGAAGTTGAAAGCATCGTACACCTGCTCCACGTCCACCACGGCCACGCGCAGCCCCTGTGCCTGCCGCGCAGCCACCAGCGGCTGCAACGCCGCGCGAAAAGCGGGCACGGTCACCACGATCATGTCTGCGCCGCCGGGCCACTCCCGCAGGTCGGGGCCCGAGGCAGCCGATATGGCCGCAGGCCGACGGACCCCGGCATCGGATGCGACGATGAACCTGCGCGACGTGCCATCGGAAGCGAAGCGAAGCACCCCTTCGCGCACATCGTACCCTTCCAGCGCCACCGGCGCGGCCGGATCGGTGATATCCCAGACCAGGACCGACCTGGCGGCTGTGCCCACCGCAAAACCATCTCCTGCCGCCGTGAAGGTCAGGCTGGAGCCATCTACGACCAGCTCGCGCGGGTAGATGACCTCGATCCACTCCAGTTGTACGCTGTCAACGGGCGCTCCGGTGTCGCCCGGTGCGGCCAGGGTCAGCCGGTTTTCGCCGGCGCGCAAGGTGCCGGGGGAAAGGGCGGCTTCGACGACGTGCGGCCCTGTGCCGTCCCAATACACGTCGGCAACGGGATCGCCGTTGAGCCGCAGCACCAGATGGTGGTCAGGGTCCACGGTGGCGGACGAAGAAGCCCCGTAGAGCCCCAGGCGCAACACGGCTGCGCCCTCAACTGCCCGCTGTGTGACCAGGTTGACGTTCAGCTCGGCCGGCGCGAACAGCGCTTCCCAGTACCAGCGGTTTTCGCCGGGCCTGGCCAGGCCTCGATAGTGGCGCCGTTCCTCCAGGCGAAGGGTATCCGTGACGCGAGTGGCCGGGACGACCTCGGCCGGGAGACGGGCATCGCGCTGCGCGATGAGCCGGGAGCTCCCATTGCCGGCCCCGCGCCGCAGCCAGTAGACGTTGCGGGCCGTATAGGCATCGGCGTCCAGCGCCTGGCCGTAGAAGCGCAGGGTTCGCTCCCGCCCTTCGCCGACCAGCTGGAACGCGACCGGTTCGCCCCCGGCGGTAAGGGCCAACTGGTCTGGTTGTGCAGCAGCCAGATCGAACCCGACGCGCGCCAGCGCATCCGCCGAGACCGCGTAGATACCGTCGGCCTCCACAGCCAGCTTGACCACCTCCGCATCGGGCACCGGCGCAGGGGTGCACGCGGCCAGGAGCGCCAGCACGATGAACAAGGCCGCTGCTTTCAGGCGGTCGCACAAGACATGGACGACGCGAGCCAGGAGGGGAGTCAGAGATGCTCTCATGCGTTTTCACCGGGGCCGGGACGCGCGCCAGATCAACAGGCCGGCAATGGCCAACACGCCGGCCAGGGCCATGGCGCCGCCGCCCAGCAACAACAACAGCCGGGTGTTGCGTGTTGAACCTTGAGCCTGCTGCGCAGGTGTGGGTGCCGGTCGCGTGGCGACGTCCAACAGGGCCTGGGTGCCGGCTGTCTGGGCAAAAACCTGAGGCGTACTGGCGGCAGTGGGCCCGGTCGTCTCCGCTGTGGACGTTGGTTCCGCCGGAGCGGTCACAGCGGCAGGTGTCGGCTCCTGCATGATCGGCGGTTGCGTCGCCGTGGGCAACGGGGCTGCCGTCGGCGTCGGGAGCTCAGGCGCAGTGGGGAGGATGGGCGCTCCTTCGGTGGGCGTGGGGGTGACGACCTGCCCGACCGGCACCGGCGTCGCTGTGGGCGACGGCGCAGGCGTCCAGGTGGCTCCTGGGCCCGGGGTGGCTGTGGGCAGGGGGACCGGCGTGTTGGTAAACTGCCGCGTGGCCGTGGCCGGGGGCTGCGTGCCGCCGGGGGGCGGCTGAGCGGTGGCCGTTGCCGTGCGGCTGGCCGTCGCCGGGGGCTGCGTGCCGCCAGGGGGCGGCTGAGTGGTGGCCGTTGCCGTGCGGCTGGCCGTCGCCGTGGGCGTGACTGTTGCGGGCACTGTAGCGGTTGCGGTGGCGGTGGCCTCGGGCTCCAGGCCGATGCCCGCGTTCACCGGCCCGGCACGCTGACCGGGGCCGGCCGCAGTCAACTCCTCCAGGAGGTAGTAGTATCGCACCCCCGGCACGACGTCCGTGTCGCGATACTGATAGGTCGCGCCGGTGAAGCCATCTCCTTCGGCCTGTTGTGTGGCGATCGGCGCTCCCCAATCCGCATTGAGCGCAAGCGGTTCCAAGGCCCGATACAGATTGAAGCCGGCGGTATCGAACTCGGTGGCGGTTTCCCACACTACCAGGATGGAGCCGTCTGCCTGCGGCGTGGCCTCGAACCGGGCCAGCGTGATGTTCGCGCTGACGGTCAGCAGGCCGAGGTTCAGGAGCAGCGCCGCTGCAATCAACCAGTACTTTGTGGTGCGGGTCATGAGTGATAGTGTCCTGAGCATCAATTTCCCGTCCAAAAGCTGCCGTCAGCGGGATATCAACGGCAGATACACCTTGATTCGAAAGGTCGGTGAAGCCGTGTCTGTCGGTGTAGCCGTCGGCGTTGGCGTAACTGTTACCGTTGCAGTCGGCGTTGGCGTAATTGTTGCCGTTGCCGTCGGCGTGACGGTCGGTGTTGGGGTTATGTCCGAAACTGATCCCGGCAAGCGCAACGCAGGATCGCCGAACAGGGTCATGGTCGGGATCAGATAGTTGGCGCCGAACACCTGGGCATATTGCCGTTTGGCAACGGTGAGCGCCCGGCCTAACTCCCGCACGTTGTCTTTGAACATCACGTTCATCAGGATCTTGCGGAAGTTCCGCTGGTCGCGGGTAATGCCCAGGCCGGACGGCGAAATGGCCGCGATAGAGCCGCCGCCTGCATGGCGCTGCATCACCTCAGCGATGCTGGCCAGCGTCGGATCAGTGTGCGCGAAGTAGCCGTCCAGACAGTTGAAGGTCATCACTACCGGCAGCATGTCGCCGTTGGTCAGGCCGACCACGTAGTTGTTGCGCCAGATGGACTCATGCGTCCAACGCTCGGGCGCGCCGTGGCCCATAAACTGCACCATCCAGACACCCGATTGTAACGTGTCGGAGATGATGGCGCGGGTCGCCGCGATCTGCTCGGACGTAGCCGGCACCGAAGGCGGGTTGCCCGGCAGGTAGGCCCGAATGACCTCGAGATCGGCCGGAAGGTAGTTGGCGATGATCTCCTCGGACGCCGCCGGAAAGTCCCCGGCCGAATCGGGGTTGTCGGCGACGAACAGCGCTCGACGCTGCCACGGGGCGCTGCGGGTCGTCTGATCGTAGCCCACGATCTTGTCTACCACGACCTCGGCCTCTGCTGGGGTGTTCACGGCCAACCGCCCTACGGCGATATCCGGCACGTAATCTTCATCCAGGTCGCCGTACAGCGCGTCGGCCGGCACCTCGCCCTGCCAGGGATCCACCCAGGCCAGATAAGGCGGCACGTGGTTGGGGCCAGGCGGATATTTGGCCGGGTTATAGCCTTTGAAGTTCCAGTCGCCGTCACCCACCAGGGTCAGATAGGCCGGCGCAGGCGGTTCCCAGTTCGTCATCGCCCATTGCAGCATCGTCGGCACGGCCTTGGGATGCAGGATGCCGTAGTTGAACTCATCGTAGACATCCCGCAGTTCGATCACCAGGGCGCGACGGCCGTTGGCGCGATGCCAGTTGGCCAGCCGGTTGGCAGCCGGCAGCAGATCGGCCGAGGTGACCAGCACGGTGTCAGCGCCGCCGGGCGGGTTACGCAGGCCGGTATCCGGCCGCAGACGCAGCGAGGCCGGCCCGGCAAAGGTCGCCGCCTCTTGCAGCCAGTAGCGCGTGCCGGCCGGGCCGGCATCCCGGAAACGCACCGTGAAGGTCGTACCCACAGGGGTGGCCGACGCCTGGGTCAAGACGCGCGGGGAATAGGGGTTGGTCACATCCCAGATCGCCACAGCAGCGCTGTTCCAACCGTCGCTCTCGTACTCCTGCGGGCCATCCGACTCGGCGAGAAAGTCCAGCCGGCCCTGCCAGGCGCGGAACAACCGACGGTAATCCACCTCCCAGTAATTCGCGTAGACGTCATCGCCGCTGTTGCCGGGCATGGTCCACGCGCCGACCTCCACCGTGGTCGTGGGGTGTGCCAAGAGGCCGGCCGGCAGGGTCGCAGTGAATACGCGGCGTTGCTTGTCCGACCAGGTTTGGTCAATAACGGGCAAGCCGTTCACCGCTGCGGTAGTCCGATGGTCAGGGTTGGGGCCGGTGTAGGCACGGCTGATCATCTCCAACCGGAACGCAGCGGCCGTTTCCGGGGCCGGATAGGGGACTGTGTACGGCAGGGTGACCGTGACCGATGAACCGACGGCCAGGGGCGGTCGCAGCCGCGCCCAAAACCAGGTATCCCGGGTGTCAAGGGCCAGAGTATGCAGCGTCCACCACTCCAGCGACTCTTCGGCGCGCAACGTCGTGGGGAAATCGGCCGGCGGGGTCAGGTCACCAAGGGGAGCCGCGTCTATTTCGGCCATGCGCGGGCCCGCTGCGCCGCCGATTTCGAGCCAGTAGACGCGTTCGTCGGTGTATTTCTGCTCCATCTCCGGCCCACGGAATTTCTGGCCGAAGAACAACAGGCGATCGCCGGGATCGAAGCTGCCGTCATCTTCGCCGATCACCTGAAGGGCCACCGGCTGTCTCAGGCTGCTGAGCGCAAAGGTGCGCGGGTCAACACCCGCAGGGTCAACCCCCGCGGCAGCCAGGTCTTCCGGTGTGATCTGCACGATACCGTCAGCGGTAACGCCGATCCGCAAGCGCCACGTGTTCTGAAGTTGAGGCTGCTGAGCCGCAGAGCTCACGCCCGATGTCGTTGAGCCACTGACCAGGCCGCCGGTCAACAGCGCCAAAAGAAGCAAGAAACGTATTGCGGTTTTCATGGGTAGATTGTACCTCATTTGTTGACTTGAACCAAACCTGCGGCCCGCCAGGCGAGAGTCTGCATTATTCCCCGGCCACCAGGCCAAAGCTGAACACTCCCAGGCGGGGCCCTGGCCCGGACACAGCGCCACAGGTGTTGGCTCCAAGCACCAGGTAGAAATGGCCGCCTGCGGTACCCCCCACACCGGCCGGGTCGTCGAAGGTCAACGTCATGCTGCCTGTAAGCGCCACATCACCGATCTTTTCTGCGGCCGGATCGCCGGGCAGGAAGTAGGGCTGAGGACTGCGCCATACCTCGTAGGCATCGTCGGCGACAACGTGCGTCCACGTCAGACGGACCCCTGCGTCGCCCAGGCCGGCGACCACATCGGTCGGCGGCGTAGGGGTCGCGCATGGGGATGCAATGGTGAGGAAAACCGCTGACGGCACACCCCACCGGCTGTCGGCGTCCTGGGCCTCTACGAAGAGAATGTGTCTGCCCGGTGCCCAGGCTGTGGTGTCGAAAGCAGCGGACAGGTTCTCGAAGGGTGCGTCGAACGCGCCGTCGGCCGCGTTCATCGGATATGCCATGCCGCCTTTCCACGATGGGGTGTCTACCGTGAAACGGGCTGCGATCACGTTTTGCTTGGGCTCAACGCCGTGGCCGTTGCTGTTATGCCGGCCGTCGTCTGCGCTGGCAGCAAGGGCCACCGTCGCCCCTCGGGTGACCGTGTCGGGGCTGACCGTAACGTTGATGATCTCCGGGCCGGCGGGATCTCGATAAGGTTGCCGCGCAGCTTTGAACGCGTACTTCAAGGCCGGCAGGTTACGCGGTAAGACGTCGTTCTCGAAGGTGGAACAGGCCTGGAAGAATGCTGTGCCCAGCTCGAAGGTGTACGCGGCGATGCCCAGCTCACCGTAGGCGAAGTCGTCCGTGGTGCCGGAGGCGATGTAGAGGCACGGCCCGGCCGCGCACACCTCGTAACCGTTGTAGAACCCGAATTTGCGGCCCAGGGTCTGGAGCTGCAGATGGTTGGGCGCCTGTTTCGATGATGTCCACCCCCAGGGGAAGAGCACCAACTGGCTGTAGCTGTGCAGGGTGATCATCAAACCTTCGGCGTCGTCGGGGGCGGGATCGTCGTCCCCCGGCCCACGCTGGTCGGCGAAGAGGGCCCGCATGCGATTTTCCAGCGCCTGCACCTCGGGCTCGGAGCCGGGCGAAGGACCACGATAAGTTTGGTCGCAGGCGTTGCTGCTGCTGCCGCCGGTGCCCCACTTGAAGGTGCTGTTACGGTTCAGGTCTGTGCCGTACGTCCAGCCGAACTGCGGCAGGTTCGCAGTGCAACCGTCATCGTTGTCTGTGTTTTTGCGCCAGGACGCGCCCTCTTCGGCCTTCTTGCGGCCGTCGGGGTTGGCCTGAAACACCACGCGCAGTTCGTAGTGGTCCAGCAGCCAGGTGGTGTCGGCGTCTGTGCCGTAATCGGCGATCAGTTGCTCCACGTAACGCGCGGCCAGCTCGGCGGTGGTGTACTCGCGGGCGTGAATGGCCGCCATCAAAAAGAAGCGCGGCTTGGGCCCTGGGATGGCTTGATTGGTCAACGTAAGCTCATAAAGGTCGTAGCCGACCGGCCCGCCGGGGGTCACCTTGTCCCAGCTATCGCCGATATCGGTCCAGGTCGCCAGGCCGGGGTGCGCGGCTGCCAGCGCAGCCATGCTGTCGTAGGTCTCCTCTACCGTGCGGTAGCAGGGATAGCCGGGGATGCCTGTGATCTGGCCGGGAGCCATCTGCCGCGGGGCCAGCAGCGTGTCGGTCTGGACCGGGTCAATTTCGATGCGATATCCGGCTCCTATCAGCGCAGCGTAACGTTCTGGGCTCAACAGCGCCAGCGCGTACCCCTCGACGCGGTTGACCTCCCAGATGTCCAGCACTGCGGCCAAACGATCCAGATCAGCCTTGTCTGCGTAATAGATGCGTCCCACCACCGGGCCGGCCGGGATGGTGCCCGGCGAGGGCTGGTCCGAGGGGCGGGGAGCTCCCACCGGGAGCTCGTCCGATGGCTCTGCGCCGGACATTGCTTGTGGGGCAAAAGGCGATGGTTGTGAGAGGGCGGGTGCAGCAGCCGCCTCCTGCACACCTGCCGCCGAGTTGAACACCCACAAGACAGCGATCACAAGTATGGCCCGAAGAAACCAACGCATCTGTATCCTCCTGAGTACAATACCTCAATGTTGCCGGTCCGCATCCGCAGGGCAGTTATTCGGTTCCTGGGCCGGCCCCGGCGTCCACTGTCAGAATCGGACGCCGCAGCTTGCTGCGGCCCGGCTGCGTGCCGGGGTCAGCCCCGGCGTCCCGATGTCAGGGACGTATGAGCACAAAATCGAACTCACCGACCCGGTTCGAAGGTAACGACCGGCCTCCACCCGCGCCGATGACGCGCGCCAGATAGAAATGGTTCACTGTGGGATCACCTATGGCGGCGGTCGTGTCCTGGCAGGTGACGAGACCACCGACCTCCTGGCACGTCCCGACGATCTCCCCCTCAGGGATCTCAGGCGAGAAATAAGGCACGCCCCCTCGCCACAGCTCGTAGCCTGCTACGTTGCCGGTGGGCGCCGTCCAGGAGAGCTGCAGAGTGCCGCTCGCGTTAGCGATGTGCAAATCGGTCACGGCGGGGATTGAGGCCAGCGCGAAGTCATATTCGGTGGTCTGGCCGCCTACCACGTACAAGGGGTCTGCCGCTTGGGGGTCATAGCCGGGCGCCGAAACCTCAACGCGATACCTGCCCCACGGCCGGCTGAAGCCCCAACTGCCATCTCCTGCGGTAACCGTGCTCGTCAGGGGAATCGAGCTGCCCGTGGCGAAGAGGGTCACCTGTGCTCCGGCCAGCGGCGCGCTGCTATCGGCATCGGTCACGATGCCGGCCAGCACGCCGGGCTGGCTCAACGACTCGATGGCCCGCTGTGCGTTGACGATGCCCCAGCCATAGCCGTTGTTGGGCACTGCGCCCGGGGCCGGCCCACAACTGTCGTGATTCTTGGGATCGGCCGTCCGGGTCAGGATCTCCTTGATCATGTCGGTCTGGCCGCGCAGCGTCGGCTCGGCGGAAAGGAGCAAGGCAGCCACACCGGCCACGTGGGGCCCGGCCATACTGGTGCCCGACATGATGCTGTACCTGGCCACAGCACCACTGGGCACGCTGGAGCGCACGCCGACGCCCGGTGCGCTCAGGTTTGGCTTGAGGTAGCTCTGGCCGCCATAGCTGGCCGGCCCCCGGCTGGAAAAGCCCGCCAGCCCATCGGCCGAATCGGTGGCCCCGACCGAGAAGGCCGCCGGGTAGATGGCGGGCGGATCCATCACTGTGCCGCACGAGGCGCCGCTGTTGCCGGCCGAGGCCACTACCAGGATGCCCGCTGCGTCGGCTGCGTTGAGAATCGGCTCGATCTCCGGGCCGGTGCAACCCTCCGAGGGCGGGCAGCCCCACGAGTTGTTGATGATATCGGGCGCTTTGGCGGGGTCGCCCTGGGCTGAGGTGCCGCCCACCGGATACGGCGCAATCATCCATTCGAAGCATTCGATGTAGGTCGAAGGGGTGCCGAACCCGCTGTTCATATTCCGGCAGCCGATCCAGCGTGCTCCCGGTGCGACACCGATGGCGTTGGCTGCCGATGCCGGCCAACCGGACGCATCCGGCCCCAGGTCGTTGCCGACCATGGTACCCATGGTGTGCGTACCATGAGAGTGATCATCGCACGGTGCCGGGCTGTCTGCGCCACACGAACTGCCCCCGACGTGGATGGCATCGTGCCAGTTGTAATCGTGGCTTACAGTGCCTGTAGCACGATCGTAGCCGCGATACGCGTTGATGAGCGCCGGGTGATCCCAATCGTAACCTGTGTCCTGGCCGGCCACCACCACCCCTTGACCGGTGATGCCCTGGCTCCATGCCCAGGGCGCGTTGACCCGGTTCACGCCCCATTCGATCGTCGCCGGGCCGGCCGCGGCAGACAGCGCCTCGGCAGGCTCCGGGATTGCCCGATAAGGGGTGTCCGGCAAAACGGCGATGACGCCCGGCAAACGAGCCGCCCACGCGATCTGTTCTTCTGTGAGTCGCGCTGCGACCGCGTTGACGGCCCAAAACGCCCGGTGCGGAACCTGCTGTCGTTGCAACTCTGCGATCAGGGAGGCCTGGCTGCGCTGGGCTGCCGTGCGCAGCGTCGCTACCACCCAGCGGCTTCGCTCGGCCTTATCCGACAGGCTATGTGCTGCCCTCAGGTCGGGCTGCGCATCGAACAAGACCAACACGTCAACCGCGCCATCTTGCGCCAGCAGCGAACGGACGCGCGGGTCAACGGCCGCTGCTGTTGGACGCTCCTGGGCCATGGCAGGCACGGCCGATCCGGCCAGCAGCACCAGAAGGAACCACGCTATCAGCGACGCATACAGCCGATTGCGCACGGCAAAGCTCCTTACAAGCAGTTGCGTTGGAGAACATGGTCTCCTCAAAGTAATCATCGCAGAGGCACACGCCACGGAACAAACCTGCTTTCAGACAGACATTGCTGGCGTGTCGAGGCAGGGCTGACCGGCCCATGATACCAGAGGTGCCGTTGCTATGCAACTTGCTTGTCGGATTCTTGTACTTCCAACTCCTGGTATTTGGATTTCCTCCTGTCGGGTGCTATAATCTCGACCTGGTTGCCAGTGTTTTTCTCAACTCCGGCTTTTCCTATCATCACATGCAAGGAGCAGATAGATGTCCCATCGCCTCCCCCTCATTCTCGCTGTGATCACTTTGATCCTGGGGTTGACACCCGTCGGCCTGGCTGCGCCGAATGTCGAGGTGATCGCACCTCTTGGCCCGATTCAGCCGCTGCCGTCGGCCGACGATGATATTGTGTCGTCGTACATCATCCGGTTGAAAGACCGTCCGCTGGCCTCCTACCGCGGCGGCATCGCCGGCCTGCCCGCTACCAGCCCCGAGGCTACCGGCCGGCGCAAGTTGGACGTCAACGCACCTGCCAGCCGTGCTTATCTCGACTACCTGGCCCAACGCCGCGCCGAGTTCCTGCAAGCAGCCGAGCAGCGCCTGGGCCGACCGCTGGCCGTGCGCTATGTCTACGACGTGGTGCTCAACGGCGTAAGCCTCGAGCTAACCGCTGCCGAGGCGATGGCCATCGCCGAGCTGCCCATGGTGATCAGCGTACGGCCGAACATCAAGCGGCAGCTCCTCACCGACCGCGGGCCGAACTGGATCGGCGCCTCGGCGCTGTGGGGTGCCACGAACGCCTGTGCACCGGGCGGCAAGTGCGGCGAAGGGATCATCGTCGGCATCATTGACACCGGCATTAACACTGATCACCCCTCATTTGCCGACATCGGCGGCGATGGCTACGACCACACCAACCCCTTCGGCCCAGGCGTCTACAAGGGCTGGTGCAACCCCGGCTATCCCAAACTGGTGACCTGCAACGACAAGCTGATCGGCGCGTGGAGCTATACCAGCAGCAGCAACGATCCAGAAGACGAGAACGGCCACGGCAGCCACACCGCCAGCACCGCAGCCGGGAATCGCCTGTACAACATCGCCATTGATGCGCCAACCATCAGTTTGAACTTCGACATCTCCGGCGTAGCTCCTCACGCCAACATCATTGCTTATGACGCCTGTACCGACGATGGCTGCAGCCTGGATGCCTTGCTGCAGGCCATCAACCAGGCTGTGGCCGACAGGGTGGACGTCATCAATTACTCCATCGGCAGCGCGGCCACTACCAGCCCGTGGGATGACGACGATGCCCAGGCCTTCCTGGACGCGCGCGAGGCGGGTGTGTTCGTGGCAGCGTCCGCCGGCAACCGCGGCCCTGGGTCCGGCACCACCGGCTCACCGGCCAATGCACCGTGGCTGACCGCAGTGGGCGCTGCCACCCATGACCGCGCCCTGGTCAACGCGCTGGTGGATCTGACCGGCGGAAGCTACGCACTGGCCGATATCCAGGGCCGCAGCGTGACGGCAGGCTACGGCCCGGCGCCCATCATCTACGCCGGTAACTACGGCAACGCACTGTGCAAGAGCGGCATCTGGGCGCCCGGCACCTTCAGCGGCCAGATCGTGGTGTGCGATCGCGGGGAGATCGCGCGCGTGGAGAAGGCTCAGAACGTCCAGGCTGCCGGCGGTGGCGGCATGGTGTTGGCCAATGCCCTTGCGAACGGCGACGAGTTGATTGCGGACTCGTATGTCATCCCCGGCGTCCACATCACCTACACCGACGGCGTGGCCCTGAAAAGCTGGCTGGCCAGCGGCACAGGCCATACAGGTCGCATCGCCGGCACAACGAAGGATATCCAGCCCGTGAACGGTGATGTCATGGCTGCCTTCAGCTCGCGCGGGCCCAACAAAGCCGTCGCCGGCAACGTGCTCAAGCCCGACATCGCCGGCCCCGGCGTGGACATCCTGGCCGCAGTAAACTCCGCTCCGGGGGTCACCCCGCCCGAGTTCGACTTCCTCAGCGGCACCTCGATGTCCAGCCCGCACCTGGCCGGCGTCGGCGCGCTGATGACGCAGGCCAGGCCCACCTGGACCCCCGCCGAGATCCAGTCGGCGCTGATGACCACCTCCTGGCTGCAGAACGTGCGCGAGGAGGACGGCATCACGCCGGTGGATCCCTTCGACGTGGGCAGCGGCCGCGTGAACGTGGCCGCGGCAGTCAACGCCGGGCTGATCCTGAATGTCACCCGCGCCGAGTATGACGCGGCCGATCCTGCCGGCGGCGGCGACCCCACCACGCTGAACATCGCCAGCATGGCCAACGGCGCCTGCTATAAGACCTGCGCCTGGACGCGCACCGTGCGCAACCCCACCGGCACGGCCATGAGCTGGAACGGCACCTTCACCGGCTTCGACGGCCTGGCCGGCACCCTTTCGCCGACCAGCTTCAGCCTGGCCGGCGGCGCCAGCCAGAGCTTCACCCTGACCATCAACGACGTGACCGGCCTGACCCCCGGCCAGTGGTACTTCGGCCGCGTGGTGTTCAAGGAGGCCAACGGCCTGGCGCCCGACGCGCACTTCCCGGTGGCGGTGCGGGTGGCCAACAGCACCAACAGCCTGGTCGTCACCAAGTCGGCCTCGCCGACCGGCGTAGCGCCCGGCGGCACGGTGACCTTTAACGTCACGATCAAGAACAAGGCCACCTCCTCCCGCACCTTCAACGTCACCGACCCGGTGCCAGCCAACGCCACCTACGTCAGCGGCTCGGCCACGGGCGGCTGGACCTACAACAGCGGCACCAACACCCTCAGCGGCAGCGTCAGCCTCCCGGCCGCTACCTTCACCTGGGTGGAGAAGAGCCTGTCCGGCTATCAGAGCCTGGCCGACAAGGGCATCCCGCCGTGGGACCTCACCGGGCTCAACCTGGACATCGGCTGCTTCAGCATCGGCGGCATGGACTACTACTACCTGGGCGACTACTACACTCAGGGCATCATCTCGGTGAACGGTGTCTTCCGCGCCGGGCTGACCTCGTTGTGCCCCAGCAACACCAACCAGAACATCCCGGTCAATGAGCCATCGGATTTCAACGACAACGTCATTGCGCCCTTCTGGTCCGACCTGGACCTGACCGGCGGCAACCTGTACGGCGCGATCATCCTGTGGAACGGCGCGGCCCACACCGTGATCGAGTGGGAGAACGCTACGTTCAAGCAGACCGGGCAAAAGGTGTCGTTCCAGCTTTGGATCGAGGACGGCACGGACAACATCTGGTTCTCCTACCCGCCCGGCTTCAACACCGCCCTGGGCACGACCACGCCGTCGGCCACTGTGGGCGCGGAGAACCTGGCCGGCACGCAAGCCGCCAAGTACTACTACCGCGGCAGCTCCGGCTCGCCCACGGGCACCGTGCCCACGGGCGCGGTGGACGTGTGGGTGGGCCTGAACCCGTCGAGCCAGGTGCTCAGCTACCAGGCCACGGCCAGCGGCCCGGCCAACAGCAACATGCTCAACGAGGCCACGGTGACCGTCTCCAGCACCACCAACAAGGCGTGGGCCAACGCGCGCATCTGCGGTGCAGCCACGGCTACGCCCACCGGCATCGACATCGTGAGCTGGTACTACGCCAACCTCGACTGGTCGGCCGGCGGCTCGCCCTTCAACACCTACCAGGTGTGGCGCAGCCTGTCCCCTTACTTCACGCCGGGCGGCGGCGGCACGACCCAGGTGTACAGCGGCAAGGCCTTCAGCTTCCTGGACAAGGACGACGGCCCCACGGTGGGCGACCCGGCAACCAACCACTTCTACGTGCTGCGCACCGTCAACTGCACCGGCGCCAGCACCGCCGACTCGACCCCGGTGGGCGAGTTCGACTTCAGCCTGGTGCCGGGGCAATAGCTCCTGCGAAGATATGGGGGACCGGGATGGTAGCTCTTCGGCAACGGGTTGCCATCCCGGTTGTTATTGCCATACGGCGGGCAGATAGACGCGAATGTTCGTGCGGGCCTGGATCAGGCTGACCCGCTTGCTCACGGCCGACTTGCCTCCGGGGCCTATGGTCCGCACTGCGTAGTAGAAGTTCTTCAAAGGATCGCCGGCAGCTCCAACATCCACATAGCGCACTTGACCCCCGGCCGGTGCCGCGATCGCCGTCACGGATGCTTCGGGATCACCGGGGTTGATCAGGGGATCATCGCCCCGCCACACCTCGTAGGCAGCGGCTTCCGAGACCGCACCCCACACCAGGATAGCGTCTTCCCCGTTGAGGAAGATCGCGACCTGCGGCGCGGCCGGTTGCGATGGCGGCTCAGGCGTCGGCGTACGCAGCAGCACGGCATCCATCAGGCGGAAGAGGTCCGTGTGATCCAGATACGCCCCGCGCACGGGATCGCTCCCCCCTTGCCCCATCCCCTCCTTCGTAGTGACGGCTTCAGCCGTCATACCCATCCACCCTATCCCCTCCTTCGTAGTGACGGCTTCAGCCGTCCCCTCATCCGCCATCAACGCTACCCCGGCCCCCTTCATGTAAACCGGAACCAGGCTGTTGGTATGGCCGCTGCTGTTCCAGGCCCAGTACACTTTTTCTCCCCGGCTGATCGTGCCATCGCCGTCTGCATCGAGCCAGCTCGCGCGAAGGCCCGTGCCGGGCACCGGACGTTCCATCCGCAACGTTTGCTCGTTCACCGGGCCCAACGGCCGATCGGGGAAGACCCCCGGCCCGGCGGTGAGGTAACCGGTCTCGTGGTCAGCGGTTACAATCACCAGGGTATCGGACCAGTCGGCCGGCGTGAGCGGGTCGTCCACCCAGCCGGCCACCGCCTCAACCGCAGCGTTGAAATCCAGCACCTCACCGATCACCTGATCGAGGTTGTTGTTGTGCGCGGCCCAATCAATAGCGCCGCCTTCGACCAGCAGCACGAAGCCATGGGGATTCCGGGCGAGGACGGTCAGGGCGGCCAGGGTCATTTGTGCCAGGGTTGGATTCTCTGCGTTTGCGCCGCTGCCGTCAGCCAGGCGGTACTCCAGGTTACCGCCTGTGCTGCCGAACAGGCCGACCAGCCGTATGGTCCCCGGATCGGAGGCTGCAGCCAACAGCCGGGCCCCGCCGTCGGGGGAGCCGGCGATGCGTTCCACATAGGCCAGGCCGTCCGCTGCGTCGGCCTTCGCCAGCAACCGGTTTCGGACCGTCCAGTTGATATAGTTGGCGCCGTTCCACGCCGGGTGCCCCGCGCCGATGATGACATCGGTGGGCGGGTATGTGACGCCCAGGCCTCCGCCATAGTAAGGGCTGATGCCCGGGTGGCCGGTGGTATTCGGATCGCCCCAAAGCCCTTCATCTGCGATGGCGTAGCCGTTGCTGCGGCTCAGGTTGTGGGCGTACCAGGCGCCCGGCGTGGCGTGCGAGAGGTAGACACTGGTCACTGCGCCCACCCCGCGCCCCAGCGCACGCGCCTTGTCGCCCAGAGAAAAGAGCCGGGTGCCGGCGGCCGTGGCTGCGATGCGACCGTTGGCGGTCTTTTGGCCCGTATACAGCGCAGTGGCAGCGGCTGCGCTGTCGGTCGCGCCGGTTTTGACATAATCGAATTCGGCCCAGGCCCGGTTCGGGTCGTAGCTGCCTCCTGCGGGGAACGTGCTGGCCCAGGTCTTGGACCAGGACTGGTAAGTCGGCGTCTGTCCGGTGTACAGGTTGGCCGCCAGCAGATGGTTCGCGCCCATGCCGTCGCCGATCATCAGGATGACGTTGCATGCGGCCGGGCAGTTCGTGCGTCGCACCTGTTGGCCCGTCGCATAGTTGGAGGTCCAGGCGTAGAGCTGGCCGTTGAAGGGGATCAGTTCCGCATAGCTGTTGTTCGGGTCCCCCAGCCCACTCCTGCCCACCTGCGTCCAATCTACCAGGGGGCCGTCTCCCTGGAGCAGCCCGGCAGTGCGCCACACCTCCACGCCGGTGCTGAGGTTGGCCACCGCCACGTACAGCGCGCCGTTGAAGACCGTTGCGCCGTCCACCACCGTGCCGAAGTTCGCAGATGCAGCGGGACGCATCCCCGGCACGTTGACCTGAACCCATGTCCCCGGATCGCCGGTAGGGCTGCGCAGGATGACGATCCCCTCTGGGCTGCGGACGGCGATGTAGAGGTAGCTATCCAGTGCGCCTAACAAATCTGTCCGGTAGCTGCCCGGTGGGCCGGTGTAGACCTCCTCCCAGGCTGGGGTGCCGTTGAGGCTGATGGTGCGGAACAGGCGGGCCACGTCGTCGCTTTCGCCCGGCCGGTCGCCGCGATCCTGCACGCCGAAGTAAAGGGCGTCGTTGTAAACGGCACCTGTCCAGACGGTAGTCACGTTGCGCTGGCCGAAGCCGTCGGCATTCTTGCGGGCCCAGGTGACGCCGTCGGCCGTGCACCACACTTGCGCGCCGGTCCGCTCGTTCCAGGTCCCGCCACACAGCCACCCGTCGAAGACCTGCATGTCTTTGAAGTTGGTGTTGTGGATATCGCCGAAGCCATCGCTGTTGACGCGCGTCCAGGTGCCCGGATCGCCGGTGGCGCTGCGCCACACCTGCGTGCCGAAGGTGCTGGAGCCGCCGTTTGCTGTGCTGACGTAGAGGTGGCCGTCGAAGACCGCCAGGCTGTCCACGTGGTCGTTCTGGGTGATATTGGGGTGGCCGAACGGCCGGCCGGCCGCGTCTGCGATCACTTCCTCCCAGTCCTCCTGGCCTGTGGGAGCCGTCACGCCCGCTTTGGTGCGCCACAGCCGCGCGCCGTAGCTGTTGTCGGCCTCCATGCCCACATAGAGCTGACCGCGAAAGACGACGACCTCGAACCCCTCTTCGCTTGCGTGGCTCTGGTCGGCCCCGGCGTCCATGCCAAACGCGTCGGCGTTGACCTGCGTCCAGGGCGTGCAGACATCCGGCCCTGCGGCCCGGGCGGTAGTGGCCGTCGGGACGAGTACCAGTAGGATAAGGAAGGAGATCAGGAAGATACGCATAGAAACCGGCATCCCTATCCCACTGTTCTGTCCCACAAAAACAACACGGCGGCCACCTTGCGATGGCCGCCGTGCCCTGAAGCGTATTCGATTACCAGAACGAGCCAGCTTACCGCAGCGCCGCCCGCCGACGCGACCATGCCACCCCGGCCACCGCGATCAACACCAGCGCACCCAGGCCCGCGTAGAGCGGCCACGTGGGCGCAGAGGTGTCGGTGGTGAAGGTGGAGAGGGAGACGGAGTTGGGATCTAGCAATATCAACGTTGGCCTGGAGCTTTCGATAACGTGATCCTTTGAGTACAAACGAAGAATCACTACAGATTCTCCACAGTTGCCGGTTAGCGCTAGCGCAAAACTGGCAATTTTGTCTCCTTGAGCTTCAGTATTCAAATAGTTGACCAGATCAGTTCCTTCAAAAGTAATCTCAGCACCACTGGTAGATGGGACTGTTTTACTTTGAATTGCTGTACCAAGTGGAGGTTGGTTATTCCAATTCAATGTAGTCTCAGTCCAACCATCAGTAGTTTGATACAGCACAACTTGTTGAGCACCGGCAGTAGCACCTCCCAAATTTACGCTCTGGACTGTAAACTTCATGGTTGCCGATCCAATAGTAGCACTGCCCAAATCAGCCAAATTCCATTTCACGTAGCTGTAGCGAGTAGGACTCGCAGAGCAGTTTGGAGTTCCGGCCTCAACACGCAGGCGGTCATCATTTGTTGTAGCTGTTGGGTTGTTGATATAGGTTGATGCATCTTCGATGGGTGGTCCAGAAACAGCTGCAAAAATCCCCGTTGATAACGAGGCAAGAACTATCACCACTATTGATGCGATTATGAGAAGTTTTTTTGTTGAAAGATACATGGAGCCTCCTAAGTAGTGAATAGCCTAACGTTGCACACTTCGCCTGGCGGATCGGACTTCATTCTATTACTATCACTGGTTCGAGATATCACTTCTCAATTCGAAAGGCGAGCATCCTCAGTTATCACCCAATGAAATGGCCATTCGCGCCAAAAGATGCTCATACTCCGCGTAACTGATTTTGAATTTCACTTTCCACTAAGTTGAGCTTTTGCGCCATTTCGGCCCGCTTCTCCCTGCTAAACCCACTACGTACAGTGCTTTCAAGAGTGGACACTACATGTAGTAGTGTGGCAAGTTAGCGAAAACTAGAGTTGAATACACCCATTTCATTTAGCTTGATATAGTCTAAGGTGTAGGCCAAGTAATTGCACCATCTTCTGACAAACAGAGACGGTACGGATAACCAATTCTTGTACTGAAGTTGTCCCCATCCTGTTCAACAGGATCCCATGTGCGATAGCTGTTTGTGCTGGCATTCCATTCCAATACTTGTGACACATTACCTACAGACGCTGCCAGTTCGTCCGCATTAGTGATGTCCGCTCGATCCAGGGGTATGGAAATATCATTGATCCTGCAACCACTTCCCGCTGCTCTCACAAGATCAAATGTAACGCTCCCTTCGTCTGGCACATCACCAACGAGGCTTATGACTGTATTTGCAGTGCTATCGAGTACTAGGCGATAGACCCCCCCTACCTTGAGGGGAAAATTATCACCATCTTGCTCAATAGGATCCCAGGAGCGGTAACTGTTTGTGCTAGCATTCCATTCTAGAACTTGTACAACACCTGCTCCTGCGATAGCTGCAAGTCCATCTGCGTTGAAGCTTTTGCCGGCGTTAGAAAACTGATTTGTTGTATCCAAGGGTATAGCAATTACATTAACTCTATTTGTCGCCAGCACCCCCTCTGGCCCTGCTGCGGCCTGCGCAGCCACCGGCGCGGGGCTTAGCGCCACCTGCCCGGTGGGCAACGCCAACACGGCCAGCGCCCCAAGTGCGACAAGCAAACCAACTGCTGCGAGGATCGAAAGCGTTTGTCTCATCTGTTTCCTCCTGGAGAAAAGACGGCCTGCGGCCTGGCCGTGCTTTTACGAGGTCCGTATTGCAAGCGTTTTTATTATACAGGCATGCGCAGAACTCTGTCAAACTGGCGCTGGTCACAAATATCACACAACTCAGCACGACTGAATGATTCGGCTTGCGAATCACCTGAATACAAAAACGGACCGACATGCAAACGGCACCCCGGTCCGTTCACGCGTACATAGAAATATCTCCTGTTCAGCAAGCGGTCATATCGCGAACAGCCATACTCGCAAGGCCGGGCGATCTAGCCGCTGCTGTCGAAACACATCGGTGTCGAATTCGTCTGACTTGCGGGTGCTGACCACTTCTGGGCGGAGCAAGCCGACACCAGCAGAACACGGATGAAAGATGCAAGAGCAAGTTACTTCTGTTCGCCAAACAGATCAAGGGGATTCGGGATGCCGACCGGGCTGCCGGCACGCACCTCCAGCTCGGCTTCGTACACCACGGCCGGCTGCTCATAAACCTGGCGGTCCTGTGTGTTTTCCATGGGGTTCCTCCTTGTTGAAAAGATGAAGAGAGCAAGAGTTGAATGTCGCAAGAAACAAACCCTCTAAAGATGTCCTGGCAAGAAGCCCTTTGTGGCAAACGAGAGCCCACAATAGCGCATGTGACAGGCGAGATTGTACCACCAATTGGATTCTTGTCAAATCGAGCCCCGGGGCATCGGTCAATTCTAAACACGAACACCACCATCGGGCTGGGCCGAAGGCTGCAGCCGGTTTCCACAGATCGGGAGGCGCAGTGTGGGCCGCTGGGCCTCGCTCGATTGCGGTTCCACCTGGAATTGCTAACGGAACGCCATCACCCCGCGGCGGACCAGATCTTCGCAGAACGTCGTCACATCGGCCAGCGCCCGCTCCGGCGAGACGTCGTACTCGGCGGCGATGGCTCCCGCCAGGGCCCCAAGGTCACGGCTGCCGTCCGCCAGCTCCCAGATCCGCGCGCCGACGGGGTTCAAGACGCGCACCTTGCCCTGGGCAGGATGCACCAGGATCGCTTCACCGTCCATGAGACGGCTGACCACTTCAGGCACCCGGACGGGTATGACGTTCGATTGCATCAGCTAGCACCTCCTTCTATGACTCGCCAAAAACTGGCATCCTTGCGGAAATATAGCCGGTGTGCTGGCACGGCGCCCACCAGAGCACGGCAACGGAGCAACAGCTCGGAGAGCAGTTCGGGCCGGCCGTTGACCACCGGGCAGTTAGCTGCCAACTCTGCGGCTGCGCTTGCGGCCGAGAACGGTTCCAGCCGTACCTCCGAGGCCTTTACCAGCTTGTAGATGCCCGCTACGCGCCCGGTGGCAGTCTGCCCGGCGCGAGCGGCGGTCTCCGGGTTCCAAAACGGGGTGCCGTATGCGATCCAGCAGCCGCTTGCGGGCCGCAACAACACCAGATCATCGCTCAGCGCTGTTGCATGGGGCGACAGCGCAGTGACCGTTGATTTGCCGCTGCCGCTGACGCCGATGAACAGATGAGCCCGTCCCGCCACCACTAACCCGGCCGCATGCAACATCAGCCCGCCGTCCCGGAACGCCAGCAGCGCGCACGCAATGCGCAAGAAGTACTCCACGCCGCCCAGCGGATCGCCGGCCGTCAGCACAAGGCTGGCCAGGCCCTCCTCGAGCTGAATGCGAGCCGTAGCTCCGGCTGTCGCCAGCCGGTAGCCACCCGGTTCGGGCTCCAGCGCCGCTGCCAGCAGTCCTGGGGGCGGTGCTTCGCGCCAGGGGCCGGGTCCTGCGGCGACCTGGATCGTCAGATCGGCCGGGCCGTCTTCAGGGACTGCGAAGGCCCCATACCGGGCTGCAACCGCCTCAGCCAGCGCCTCCGGCGCGCACAGCAACCGGATGCGCCAGCCGGCTAGAAGCAAATCCACTGAGAATCACTCGCTTTCTCGGCAAAGTCTCATCGCTCATCGCCCGTACGCGGGCGCAGCGCCTCCTTGCGGCCGAAGATCCACAACGCCAGCACGCCGACCGCCAGGACCACCAGCACCAGAGCATGCCATCCCGTAAACGCGCCGGCGCGCACGCTGATGGGGCCGTAGGTGTTCACGCGGCCGCTCTTTTCTACCTCTTGCAACTGGTAGTAGTAGGTCACGCCAGCTTGTGCCGTCCGGTCAATATAGACATAACTCTTCCCGGTGAGCGGATCGGCCGCAGGCGGGATAAGCTGGTCGTTGACCTTGACATCGAACGGCCCATCCGGCGATTCGCCGCGATACAGGTTGAACCCGGCCGTGTTGATCTCTGTCTCGGTGCGCCATTCGATCCGCACCGGCGCCGAGCAACCGGACAGCATCAACACCAGCAGCGCTGCCAAACCGATAGAACGCAACAAAACCCCTCTTCTTCCCATCTCCCCCTCTCCGCGTCCCCGCGTCCTCGCGTCCCCGCGTCTCCGCATCCCCGCATCTCCGCGTCTCCGCATCCCCGCGTCCCCGCGTCTCCGCATCCCCGCATCCCCGCGTCTCCGCATCCCCGCGTCCCCGTGTCCCCACCCGCGTCACCTCTCGCACACCAGCGCCCGATCCGCGAGCAGATCCGTCTCCCAACCGCAGCCCATGGCCTGGACGGTCAACGGAATTGCAACGGTGCCCCCCTGCTTGCGGACGAAAAGGCGATACGGCGCAGCAGGCAGGTCGGCCGGCAGGCGGTAGCGGAGGGTTACCGTGTAGACCTCGCCCGGCTGGACCACGAAGTCGCCTGCGAAGACGGTCGTCCCCCGCTCGCCGGGCTCTGCCCCGATCTTCTTGAACCCCTCGGCTGCTATCAGCTCGCTTCCCCCCGGCACATAGACCCGCAGGTAGTTCCAATAGCAGCGGCGGGTCATCTCGTCGTAAGAGTCGCCATAACGCGGGGAACGCTCGCAAACCGGCTCTGACCCGGCAGGCGCCGTGTGGGTGTAGGAGATCACCAGCGTCGCCGTCAGGCCGGTTCCCGCAGCTTCAACCCGATAAGCCAGTGCAGGCTTGACCACGGCGTTGACTTTGTTGAAGCCTACGTTGCTGTCAATCACGGCCAGGAAATCGCTGCCCAGGGGCGGGCGCAAGCCGCCGTCCCAGCCGCGCTCGGCCAGGATGGCCGCTACTACAGGATCATCCACGCTGATCTGGATGTGACGGCGGTCGAGCAGGGTCAAGACCGTCTGGCCCAGGGCCAGGACATCCAGGTCATCCCCGTGTTGCAGCCGGCCGAACGCGGCCGCGATCAGCTCCCCCATGAAGTCTTTGCGGCTGCGGAACCACTCGCGACGCTGGGGCGATGCGATGCTCTCTTCCGTGGCGGTGGGCGACTGCCACGCCTCCTTCATCCAGCGGATGGTGTTCGCCGCGGTGATCGGCTCATCAATGCCTTCGACTTGCAGCGGCCCCAAAACGCCCACCAGCAACCGGGCCGCCTCCAGGTCGAACGCAAACGCGCCGTCGGTGAACACGCCCTGATCCTGCGCGTACAGCGCGCGGGCGACCTCGCTGGCTTCTACGAAATCAGGCGACCAGTTGGCATCGCGCACAGTCCATAGCTGCAGCCCCATCTGTTCGGTCAGCGGCAACGGAGGCGCCGGATGCGGCTGCGTCCAGTTATCCGCCGCATAGCTGTCGGCCATCTTGAGCGTGACGATGCGGCCTTGATCCAGGGTGACGTAACCCGCGCCGGAGATGAAACCGCCGGTGGCACGTATCTCGTGGTTGTTTTGGGCCAGGATCAGGTACGTGCGGGGGGCCTCGGCACCCAGCAGCTCGGGAGCCAGGCGTGCCAGGGTCACCCCGGTACGGGCCAGCGGCAGCAGCCGGTCCAGCCGCCCCAGTTGAGTCTCCAGCCGGGCATCCAGGGGGCCGCGGATGCTCCCGCGGGTCATCTCCGCAGCCACCAGCCGCAGGTCGGCCTCGTTGAGCTGGGCCGAGGCAGCCTGCAGCGCGGCCACCAGCTCGGGCAGACGGTCCAGGCTGCTGCCCGCCTGGATGACCTCCACGGCAGGGGCCAGCGCATCGGCCGCCTCATGGCCGGCCACCGCCACCTGGATGGCCACATCCAACAGCGCGGGCAACGCAGCAATCGTTGCGCCGTACTTCGGCACCCAGGCCAGACGAGGCGCCAGCCACAAGAAAGGCCGGGCAGCCCGTTGTGTGTTGCGCAGATGAGTTTCCAGGGCCGCCAGGTCGGCCCGTGCCTCAGGGAAAGCCGCCAGGGCCGGCGTGCTGGCCAACGCCTGCAGCCGGTTCAAGGCGGCCAGTGCCGCACGGGCCTGGGTCGCAGCGCGATAGCCGCTGAAACCAAGCCAGCCGACGCCGGCCAGGAGCAAAATCGCAACAACGATGAGAACTCGGTTCCTTGCCTTCATAGTTCCGTCATGAATCGGGCCGGATGCGAACCAGCACGCCCACCGGCGTCTCGCGCGTTCCCGGCAACGTGAGGCCGATCGGTTCGCCGCGATATACCGGCCGATCGGCCAGCGCCTGCTCTACCAGCAGCCCCAGTGGTGTCGTGACGGTGCAGGTGTCTCCCGCTTGCGCCAGCTCGGGATGGTGCCGGTGCAGGCTCGAGCGGTACCATTCGAACTCGTAGAGGTGCACGTTCAACGGGATGAGGTCTCGCCGCTGTCCCATGCCGTACACCGCGTACCAGAGCGCGAAGGTCGGCCGATCGCCGGCGACCAGGATGAGCGCGCCCGGTTCCGCCTCGGCCAACGCAGCCGCCACAAAATCGCGGGCCTCGCTATCGTGGCTGAGGTCGTTTGCAGCCCACCCCGCCACCGTCCCGGCGGCCGGCAACAGCAGGGCCAGCGTGAGCACTGCCACCGTCAGGACGGGTCTCGTCAGCCCTCTGCTGATCGCGGCGATCATCCACCCCAGCCCGGCCCCCAGCCACAGCGCAGCCACGGCCCACACGGGCAACAGGTAGACGTAGGAATCGGCCGTGCGATAGGCCAGGCTGTAGACGGTGTAAGCCAGCGCGATCAACCCGGTCGCCTGCCACCAGGGATGCTGACGCCGGTCGGTCCACCACAGGCCCGCCAGCACCGGGAGCAGCCCCCAGGGCCCGCCGCCAAACTGGCCGGCCGCCATACGAACCCAGGCTGTGGTGCGCGCCAGCAGGTCGCCGGGCGCCATGCCCAGGAAGAGCGTCGCATAGGCCCGGCCGGAGACCAACCACCAGAACCCCGCCGGTGTGCTGGGATCTCCCCAGTTTAGCACAGGGCTGCGAGCCGCAACCAGCGGCAGGTAGGCGTAAACGCTCAGGCCCAGCACCAGGCCCAACAGCAGCCCCGGCCAGGGACGGGCTTGCAAGGAACGCATCACATCCCTGGATGCTGCTGCTGGCCTCGAAGCGTCGCCGGCGACGGAGGTTGGCACCGTCCTGGCCCAAACTACGACCGCCGGTAACATCAACGCCAAGGACAGGTGGTTGCCCAGCCCCAGCCCCCATGTCAACCCGACTGCCGTCGGCCAGATGAGATCGGATCGGCCGGCCAGGGCCGCCTCGCGCCACCGCCACAGCAGCCATAGGAGGGCTATCACCGCCAACACGTGTAAGGTGTAGACCTCGGTGATCACCGCCTGGCTCCACAACAGCGGTGACGCGGCCCACGTCAATCCCGTTAGCAGTGCAACGGGAGCCTGCCGGCCCCGTAGTTCGGGCCAGCTTCCGGCCACCAGGCGTCGCGTCAGGTCGGTCAGAACCGCCACGGCGCATGCAGCGGCCAGCGCGGAGAGCCAGTTGCCTGCCCGGGCCGGGTCGCCCGGGTAGAGTGCGATCGCCGTGCGCAGCAACGCCTGGTAGGTCGGATAGCCCGTGGGGTGCGGCACGCCGCCAATCAGCGCGGCCGCCAGCAAGTCCCCGCCGTCTGCCCCATGGTGCGCCCAGGTGAGCCCGGGCGCCAGGGTGCGGCCATAGAGCACCAGCGCCAGCAGCCCGGCCAAAGGCGCAGGCCAGCGCCCGTCAAGGATCGCCTTCAGCCGCGCGGCCCGACCGGATGTCATGAGTGCAGACAATGGCTACGGCCTCGGGGCCCCGCAAGTCGCCCCTGCGCCGGTGGGCGGCAACTCGGCCGGCGGCAGGGCCAGCACTGCCACAGCGACAGCACGTCCGGCGCCGGCTGCTGTGGCGGACGCCAGGTTCACGATTGCGCCGCCCGGCTGCACATCTTCCCGCACCCGGGCGGTGAATGTCACCGTAAAGCGGCCGCCCGGCGCCAACACGGGCGTGCGCGCCCGCAACGTCTGTCCGTCCCAGGCCGCAGCCGTTCCCTGGATAGCCCCAGGCACAAGAGTTTCCGGCAGGGCATCCTCGATGACTATCTGTCGGGCTGAAGTCGCCCCCTGGTTGACCAGGGTTAGGGTGAAGGTCACGTCCAGCCCAGGCCACACCACGCTCCGATCAACCTCCTTGGTCAACCGCAGAGCGGCCGGTGGCGGTGTAGCGGTCGTGTCGGGCGACGGACTCGCCTCGGGAGTAACCGTGGTCACCGGTTGGCCACCGGGCTCAGGGGTTGCGGGAAGGGTCGTGGGCGCTTCGGTCGGCACGATCGTGGGCGCGTAGGTGCGGACGGGCGTGCGCGTAGGTACCGTCTGTGCCGGCCCTGCCTGATCAGGGGTAGCCCAGGCAGCGGGCACGACCAGCGTCAGCCCCAGAAGGGCCAGCCCGACCGTCACATAAGCCAGGAAACGCAGATTTCGTCTCATATCCTTCGCTCCGTCTGATGCCGCTGCGGTTGACGGGTCATCGCCGGGCCAGGCATGCCGGCCAGGCCTAGCTGTTCCACTCCCGGGCGCTGCGCGCCAGGCGGCCCAGGCTTAGGCTCCGGGCCCACAGCGCCAGGGCGGCCCAGATGGTCACCCCGCCCACCACCAGCACATGGAGCACCAGGCCATAAGCCAGGCCTGTTGCTTCGGGCACGCCAAACACCGAGAGCCCCAGCACGCACAACAACTGAAAAACGCCGATCTTGCCCGGCGTAGAAGGCACTGCCACGCCGCCCTGGAGCATCGCCAGGAGAACCAGGGCCATCACGGGCGAGGCCGGCAAGTCAAAAGCAATCAAGAGCAGCAGATTGGTGATCGCTGCCACCAGCCAGAACAGCGCCGACCAACCCCATACTGCCAGCGCCGCGCGCCGGTCCCCCAGTGCGGCCAGGCCGTCCAGGCCGGCCTTAATGCGACGATACCAGCGGTCGGCCGCAGCCGGCGGCAGGATGCGTAATGCGCCGCCGGCCAGCCGCAACCAAAAGGCCCGTCCGCCCAGCAGAGCCCCCGCCAGGGCGGTCACCCCCAGGGCGGTCAACACCACCATCTCTACCCGGCTGGCCAACGCCTCGGGCAACACCACGAAAGGGATCAGCGCCACCACCAGCGCAGCCAGGATCACCAGGTCCAGGAGCTTCTCGGCCGCCAGCGTGCCCAGCACGAACCATTTGCTCATCTGCGCTTCTTCGCCGGCCAGATAGGCGCGCGCCAGCTCGCCCCAGCGGCCGGGAATCACGAAATTGACCGCCTGGCCGATCACCACCAGGCTGGCCAACTGCAACGTATCCAACCGCGGCCGCTGGGGATGAAACAGCCACCGCCAGCGCACAGCCTTGAGCACCGGCGTGCTCAGGCTGGTAACCACGGTCAGCGCCACCAGGGGAAGGCGCACCTGGCGCATTGCCTGGCCCAGAGCTTCCATGTCGAAGCTGCGCGCCGCCAGATACAGCGCGGCCGCGCCCACCGCGAGCCCCCCCCAAAGCTGCAGGTGAAAGAGCCAGCGTCCGGCCTTGCGCGCCATGCCTCTATTCTACCGGCCTGGCGACTACGACCAGGCGATGGGTGTTGTTAGTGGGCGGCCAACACGTGATCAGGGTCAGGCGGGTGTCCTGGGTCGGCTGCATGAAGCGGCCGTTAGCGATCCGTTGTTGCAGCGGCACCCCGGTATCCCGCAGCCGGTAGAACTCCTCTATCACGTAGGTGTAAGCCCGTCCCGCCTCGTCGAATAGTTGGATGATCCGGCCGTTCAGCACGTCGGAGCGGTCGGTAAAGTCGTCCACCTTGATGCGCCGGTCGTTGTCCCAGGCGAAGCTGATGGGCTTGAAGACCTGGCCGTAGATGTTGTTATGGCCCGAGATCACCAGATTGCCGGGCTCGCCCAGCAGCGCGCTGTTGATGTGATGCCCTGCCTCGTACTTGGGGATCACCCACTCGGAGCGGGGGCCGTCGGGCGTTTGCACCACCTCCCAACCCATAGACACCACTTTCGTGTCCACCTTGAGATCGGGGATCATCAGGCGCACCGGCCTGGCCGCAGGAACCGCAGGTGTCGCAGTGGGAGCCGGGGGCAGGGTAGGGACAGGCGGCGGTGCGGTGGGCTGCTGTGCCCCCTGCCTTGGCTCAGTCGGCGCCGGGCCTGGGGGTGCCGATGCCGCCGGTTCTGAAGCTGCGGTCGGCGCCGGTCCGTGGGCAGCCGTGGCCGGCACAGAGGTAGCCGTCGGCGCGACGGTCGAGGTGGGCACCGGTGAACCGACGGCCGTGGGCAGAAGGGCCGCAGGCTCGGGGGCCGCAAGCGTAGATGCCACCGGGTTGGCTGGCGGCGCAGCCCTCAGCTCTGCCCGCAGCCCGGCGGCCTGGAGCTGCGTCCAGCCGAAGTAACCCGCCACCCCCAACAGGATGATCAGGCCGGCGGCCAGGAAAACGTTGCCAATGGTACGACGCACAGAATTGGGGCGCATGATTCGGCCTCGTGTCTTCGCAAGTGTCATCAGGTGCCAGCATAGGTTGCCTTCCGATAAGGAAGGCGCTGAGATTATAGCACAGGCGAGGCGGAGTCACCTAACAGGGCGCTTCTTCGGCAGCAGTTCCGGCTGTGCCCCAGCGCAGCCGGATGTAACGCCAGACAGCGACCAGCGCAGCAGCCGCCAGCATGATCAACGCCGGTTCGGCCGGCGTGCGCATGCGGAAGCCGCCCCAAAATATCAGCGCGGTAGTCATGAAGCAGGCGATCACCGCCAGCAATCCGCCCAGTTGTCGCCATGACCGACGCAGCGCCCATGCGCCCCCTATCGCCAGCAACGCCACCGCAGCGTAGTACCAGAACCCCACGTTTGCGGGAAAGCGGTGGATGAACGGGTAAAGATGCCAGAACTTGACGAAGCGCCACCAGACCATCTTGGGCAGATCGCTCAGATGGTTGCGGATGAACGCCATGCCCAGCGCGCGCCAGGCTGCGTCGCGCGCCACTTCGTCCAACGCGCAGGTCCAGCCGGCGCCGGGCACCTCGCACGGCGAGACCCAGTCTCCGTGCAGCGCAGGCTCGTTCAGGATGCGTTCGTTGTAGGCTCCGAACAGCACGGCTCCGCCCATGGTTGTCGAAGGGAGAAAGGCGTCGAAAACCAGATAGTTGCGGATGATCCAGGGTGCCATCACGGCCACGACGACGGCCGCAGCAGCGACGACGGTCTGCAAGCGCTTGCGCCATGGCGCTCTGGTCGCCAGCAACAGCCACCCGCCCAGGAAGAACGCCAGCAGCAAGCCGTTGGGCCGCGCCAGCGCAGCCAGCCCCAGCCAGAGGCCCAGCCAGGCACCCTGCCCGGTTGAGGGCCGTTCGATGATGCGCAGCGCGGCGCTCGCAGCCAGCGTCACCAGCAGCGTGAACAAAGGTTCGGTGAGCAGGCTGCCGCCCGCGAAGATCAGCAGGGGGTAGGTGGCTGCCATCAAGGCGGCCAGCAGGCCCACCCCACGGCCGAAACGCCGGCCCACGGCCCAGGTGGCCAGTGCGATCCCCGCGCCGATCAGCGCCTGGACGATCAGGCCGGCCAGGTAGTTTTCGACGCCGAACACCCGGTAGACGCCAGCCAGCAACAGCGGATAAAGTGGCGGCCGAATGGCGGTGGGGGCACCGTCGGCCAGCGCAAACCCGCGGCCGGTCGCCAGGCTGGTCGCGATGTCGTTGTATTCCCGGGCGTCCAGTTCGGGCTGGTAGCCGGGGCCGACGAACCAGGCCAGATAGGCCAGGCGCAGCGTGAGCGCCAACAGAGCAATCAAGAGCGCTGCCAGGAGGTCGCGGTGTAGGGATTCTCGTTGCATGTGGTTACTCTACCCCCGAGAACTGGACGCCGGGGCTTGCCCCGGGCCGCAGCAAGCTGCGGCGTCCAGTCCTGTTGCAGCAAGCTGCGGCGTCCATTATGTGTCGGAGGGAGGGTTGGTGTAACGCCGGCCGCAATGGCCGCAGACCAGCTCAGCCTCCTGGGCCGTCAGCCGTCGGCCACACATGCACACATAACCGATCAAGCGCGCCGGCGCACCCACTACCAGGCCGTGAGCCGGCACATCACGGGTAACCACTGCCCCCGCTCCTACCATGGCGAAACGACCGATGGTCACGCCGGGCAAGATCACCGACCGGGCGCCGATGGAGGCCCCGTAGCAGACCCGCACCGGGCCTACCTCCCAGTCGTCGTTGCCCTTCAAGGTGCCATCCGGGTTGATCGCACGCGGGTACAGATCGTTGGTGATGACGACATGCGGGCCCAGGAAGACGCCGTCCTCCAATGTGGCACCGTGATACACAGAGCAGTTGTTTTGGATTTTGACGCGATCGCCGATGGAGACGTCGAAATCCACATAGACGTTCTTGCCGAGGATGCACTCCCGGCCGATGCGCGCCCCCTCGCGCACCTGGCAGTGGTGCCAGATGGACGTGTTTTCGCCGATCTGAGCCTTGGGTGATACCTCGGCAGTTGGGTGAATTCTGACCATGTTTCTTGTTCCCCTATGAATCGAAATGATTGAGGCCTGCAACTTCAGCGGCCAGATGACCTTTGTATGAGGCGTGCGATCATGTCCAGATACCTGGCGCGTTCGCCGGTCCAGTTGTGCTGATCGGTGAAGCGACGGGCCTGGGCCGCGCGAGCCTGGGCTGCTTCAGGGTCACGGTAGACTGCCAGCAGCTTGTCGGCCAGGTCGCGCGCGTTCCCCGGTTCGAACAGCAACACCATGCTGTCGTCGAAGTAGTCAGCGGTGGTTGCCGTGCGCGATGCGATCGCCGGCAAGCCCACAGCTACGTATTCCAGGAGTTTGGTGGGCAGGCCACAGTCGGTAAAGACGTCCTGCCGCAACGGCGCCACCCCCACATCAGCGGCCAGGATGGCATCCCGCATGTGCTCGATGGGCTGTTGGCCGTGAAAGCGCACGCAGTCGGCCAGCCCCAGTTCGGCCACCAGCGCCTCGACTGTAGGCCGATAGTCGCCGTCCCCGTACAAGTCCAGGGTGATGCCCGGAATTTCAGCGCGCGCCAGGGCCACCCCATGCACCAGGGTATCTACGCCGTAACGTTCCAGGATGCCGCCATGGTGGATGACCCTCAGCGATCCATCCGGTTTTCTGCGCAGGGCAGGTTCGGCCGGTCTGAACAGCCGCTCGTCCGGACAGTTCATCACCTGCACCAGTTTGTGGGCCGGCACTTTACGGCCGATCATGATCCGGCGATGCCGTTCATGCAAAACGATCACAGCGTCAGCCAGGGCACAGGCCAGGCGTTCCTGCAAGGTCAAGAGCCGCACCACGGTGCTGCGCCGCGCCAGCCCGAAACGGGACATGAACAGCTCAGGGGTCAATTCGCGCAGATCCAACACCAGGGGCACGCGGGCCAACTTCAGCCAGCCGGCGGCGAAAATCAGCGCGTCGGGCGGGTTGAAAACCTGCACCAGGTCATAACGGGTGCGGCGATGGCGAGCTGCCAGGTGGCGGGCCGCAAGCAGGAAAAAGCTGGCGTATTCGCGCAGATAGACGTCGGCCCTGGCTCCTTGATGACGCGTCACCGGCAGGCGGAGGACGTGAACGCCTTCATCCCATGCCTCCGGTGGCTGCCCTGGGGCCTGCAGACAGATGACATCTACCCCGTAGCCGGCCTCCGCCAGGGCACGCGCCATCCGTCGGGAACGCGGTTCATTGGGATAGGCGGAATGCGTGACGAAACAAATCTTGTGCTGTGTTGGCCGGTCACCGTCCATGTGCGCGCTTTCCTCCTGTGTCCGTGGGGGAGGTGGCGTCCGCCATCTCCCGATAGATCGCCTCCAGGCGTTCTGCTACCGCGGCCAACGTCAACGGCGGCGCGCCGGCAGGCCTTGTCAGGAGAGCCTGTCGTCCCGCGGTGCGTCCTCCAAACGCCAGGGCTGACCGCAAGCCTTGCGCCAGGGCGGCCGCATCTCGCTCTACCACAAAACAGCCGGGCGTATTCCCTACCACCTCAGCGACGTCGCCCACATCTACGGCGACCACGGGCAGGTTGCACGCCATCGCTTCTTTGATCACCATGGGCGATCCTTCGGCTTCCGACGTGAGGATCAAAACGTCCGCGGCGTTCATGAACAAAGGCATCCGCCGGTGAGGCTCGGCTTCTGCCACCAGCAGCGAGACGTTGGGAAGCGTCTCTTGCAGTCGTTTCACGGCGGCCTCCGCCAGATCGAAGCGTTTTTCCGGCCGGCGCATGCCGGCGAACAGCACCAGAAGTCCGTCGGCCGGCAACCCCAACGCAGCGCGTGCTTCTGCCTGTGGGACAGGGTGGAACAGGTCGGTATCCACGCCGCAAGGCACGATCTCGGCGTCCGGCCGGCCCAGCGCCCACTGGACCCGTTGCGATGTCACAATTGTGCGTTCCACCCGCCGGCTGGTCCACCGGCACAGCGGCGCAGTCCAGCCGCGCTGGGTTTCGATCCCGTGATGGGTGAGCAAGATCGGGACGCGCAACCTGCGGCCGGCCAGTGCCACCAGGCCGGAAAAAACGTAATGGGCATGAATCAAGTCATATGGCTTCATGGCCAGGGCATGCCGCACGCGGCCGATGCCGCGCAGATACTCCAGTTTGCTGGAGCCGCCGTCCAGGAACAACACGTCCAGCTCGAGGCCCCGGCGGCGCAACGAAGCCACCTGTTCCGCTACGAAGATGCCCCCCATCGGCCGGTCTGGGGTGGGCCACATGTTCGTTACCACCAGGATGCGCAGAGGTCGGGTCTGCCTCACAGGTCGCCTCCCGCTGCAGCACGATAGACTGCCACATAACGGCGGGCGATCTCGGCCGGCCAGAAGCGATCCCGTGCCGTTTCCCGGCCAGCTTTGCCCATCGCTTCGGCAAAGGCAGGCTGGCCCAGGACATCCGCCAGGGCCGCCGTCCAGGCATGGACATCGCCAGGGGTGACCAGCCGGCCGGTGATACCGTCGCTGACGATGAACGGGATGCCGCCCACCGCCGAGGCCACCACGGGAACCCCCGCAGCCATGGCTTCCACGATGGCCATGGGGGCCACTTCCTGGCGGCTGGGCAGGGCGATCACCGATGCGGTGCTCAGTTCGCGGCGCAGTGCCGTCTGATCCAGCGGCCCCAAAAGCCGCACGCTATCCTGCAGGTTCAACGCCGCGATCTCCGCCTGCACCTGTCGGCCATAAGAGAGATCGCCGATGGGCCCGGCGAGATGGACCGACAACTCCGGCAGCGAGCTGCGCAGCGCTGCGGCTGCTCGCACCAGCGTCAACGGATCTTTCAAGGGCACGATCGTTGCGGGCATCAGCACCCGCCCCGGCAACGGGTGGCGCGGCAGGTCGAAGAGGTCGGGCGGGGCCGGGTTTTCGATGACCGTCCAGGTCACGGGCGCAGAGGCCCAGGACGGCGATGCCCATGAAGCGTAATCCTCGATCACGTAGCGGTTCACTGCGGTCACCCGACGGATCGCGTGCAAGGCTCGTCGCTCATAGTGCCTGGCCAGCGCGAAACTCAAGCGGTTGAACAGGCCGCGATACAGGGGCGCTTCCCCGCGCAGGATGCCGTGAATCGTCCATACAGGTTCCCGGCCGGCTTGCAGCGCCGCCATTGCCAGGCTGGGCCCATGCGCGTGGACCACATCGGGTTCCAGCGCACGCACCAGCTCTGCCGTGACCCCGATGGCCCTCATCATGTTCGGCACGAAACGGCGCCTGCTCTGTGCCAGGAAGTGAACCGTCACGTCGCCCTGGCGCAACGTCTTCGTCTCCCTGACGTCGGAATGGCAGTGCACCACATGCAGTTCCAGATCGGGAATGCGCGCAAGCTCCTCGGCCAGCCGGTATGAGACCGCTTGAATGCCGCCTGCGATGTGTGCCGGGTCGGCCGGATACCGGGTGATCATCACGACGCGCAAGCGCTTCATGCCGTCCCTCGTGTCCGCGATGTGTCCGACAGCTCCTGGTACAGCGCCATCGTGCGCGCGATGACGCCTGCCAGACGGAAACGCGCCTCGGCCGCAGCGCGCGCAGCCCGGCCACAAGCCAGCCACAGGTCGGGATCGCCCAATAAGGAGAGGACTCCCTCGGCCAGGCCCTCGCCATCCCCCGGAGCCGCCAGTCGCCCCGTGATGCCATCGGTGACCATAAAAGGTACTCCGCCGACGGATGTCGCTACCACCGGGCGCCCGGCGGCCATGGCCTCAGCGACCGCCACCGGCGCAGTCTCCTGTCGGCTGGCGAGCAGCACCACATGTGCGCGCGTATACGCGCTCAGAAGCGCAGGGCCGCTCAGATCGCCCAGGAAATGCACCTGTTGGGCCAGGCCCAAGGCTGCAACGGTATTTTGACATAACGCAAAATAGGCCGGATCCGCCGTCGTGCTGCCCGCGATCTCGAGCTGCGCCTGAGGCCATACTGCCAGAACGCGAGCAAACGCGTCCAGCAAAGTCAGGATGTCTTTGCGCGGGATCACGCGGGCCACACACAATAATCGCGGCGCGGCCGGCGCCTCCGCGGGGAGGGCCGGTACGGCGAAAAACTCATCTGCCACCGGGTTTTCGATGGCATGAAACCTGGCACGGGTCAGCGGCCGATACTCTTCAGCGACATACGGGCTGATCGCGATCACATCACGCGCCCGCCGGACGACCCAACGCTCGAACAAGGCATCCAGATGCCAGCGCATCCGGACCGGCAGGGCGGCGCCGGCCAGCGCCAGCGCGGCCTCGCGAAACACCACGCCGTGCAGCGTAATGACGCTGGGCCGGCCGCTGCGTAGCGCCGCATCGGCGTAGTGGCCGGCCATGTGTGCATGTACCACGTCGGGAGCGATCTGGTTCAGGGCTTTCAGCACGGGCCAGACCGCCGGTTGATGCCACAGCAGCCGATCCCCACGGGGATGTGGTACCCGGTGGAGAAACCAGCCCTGTTGCTCCAGCCGCTCCGGCCTGCGCAGCCTGGGCAGGCTGGATACCACATGCAACTCTACCCCGCCGTAGGCGACCAGCCCGGTTGCCAGGGCACGCATCACTGCGTCCACCCCGCCGGCAAGTTCAGCCTGGGGATAGGGGCCGAGCAGGGCTATCCTCATGCGAACTCCTCGTCGCCGGTTTCGTGGGCTTCTAGCTGGCCCACCAGGGCGCCGACGATCAAGAAGTAGAGCATGTTGGCATATTGGGCGTTCAGGGCGTCGAAGGACGCGATAATCGCCATGTAGGCCAGCGTGGTGACCCACAACACCGCTACAGCTTCGCGGCCGATCCTGCGCCGCCAGTAACGCCAGCCCCGCGCGATGATGGCGGCGAAAACCCCCAGGTAAGGCGCGAGGGCCAGAATCCCCCCGGTGACCAGTACATTCAAGTAGGTGTTGTGCGGCGATGGCAGATCGCTGAGCTTGACATGAGGGTTCCACCCGAACTGGGTCGCTGCAGCCTGGCCGAACTGGTTCCAGCCGATGCCCAAAAACGGCGAGGACTTGAACAGCTCCCACGCGATCTGCCAGGCGGTCAGTCGGTAGGTGATCGGGGCCTCAGAAGTCAGGCGGCCTTGCACGGTTTCCAGTTGTACCCCGAACAAAAGTGCTGAGACAAGCACCAGGATGACCAGGGGCGTGAGGGGCAAAAGCATCCGGCGCAACTCCCGGTTCAACAGGGGTGGCACCAGCAAGCCCAACAAGGCGCCCAACCAGCCCGCGCGCATATAGGCGAAAAACACACCCGCCAGCATGGCCGCCAACGCCAGCCCCAGCCAGAGGCGCATTCTGGGCACAGGCGGAAAGCGGATGCCGTAGATCAAGATCGGCACCGAGACCGCCAGGGCCGTGGCAATGGTGGAAGGATGGCCGAACAGGCTCATGACCAGCCGGATGTTTTGTTCGTATTCCAGCGTGTAGAAGACGGGCGAGAAAACGGCCTGACCGGTGAGCTGCTCGCGTGCGGTGATCAGTCCCAGCAAGGCGCCTGCGAGCGCTACGGTGGCCACCAGGCCGGCCAGGCCCCCTGCCCCCCGCAGCCAGGTGCGGCCGAACAAATAGACCAGGTACGGCATAGCTACGAAATCGAACACGTTTTGCAGGCCGGACACTACGCCGCCCGCGCCCGATAGCACCGACAGCGCCATGACAGCGGTGGAGGCGGCCATCAGCGCCTCTACCCACCCCAACCGTACCGGAGACCGCGCAGGCTCATCGGTGGCCGGCTGCCGGATGGCGCGTGCTATCAACAGGTAGAGCAAGAGCAGCGTCGCCAGCCGGCCCAGGTCCAGGTTGGGGATGCCGCTGCCGAAATCCAGCCTCAGGTAGATGTGCGGCGCGTACGGTGCCAACAGGACCCAGGCCAACAGCCCAACTCCGGGCGCCAACAGCACCAACAACCCCGCAGCAGTCAGCCCTACCACGGTCACCGCTTGCGTCCACTCAGGCGACATCAACGCCCGCCCCAGCCACAAGCCGCCCGCCAGCGTGACCGCAACTGCCACTAGCGATAGCCCCAAACTGCCCCACCGTGAAGTTTGCATGCGTGCCAGGATCTCTTGCATAGCTACCTCTGGGCAAAAAGATCCCCGTAGAATGCGCTCACGTCCCGGACGAACTGGTCGAGCGTGAAGCAAGCGGCGACGCGCTCCCGGCCGGCCGCGCCCATTCGTCCGGCAAGCGCAGGGTCTCTCAATAGTTCCAGCAGCACCTGCGCCAGGGCCTTTTCGTCTCCCGGCATGTAATGCAGCCCGGTCTCGCCGTGGGCCACGATCTCCAGCCCCCCGCCAGCAGCCGGCGTCACTACCGGCCGGCCAACCGCCATGGCCTCTAGCATCACCAGCCCGAACGGTTCCGGCAGAACCGAGGTATGGGCCAGCACGTCGGCCGCGGCCAGGGCAACGGTTGGATCGGCCACAGGCCCTGTGAAACGCACCGTATCTCCCAGGCGCAATTCGTCCGCCAGCGCATGCAACGCAGGCTCAAAGTCCAGGCTGTAGGTTTCCGGCGCTCCGGCAACAACCCCCAATACTTCGGGCATGGCGTCGGCCACGTGGCGCAAAGCGCGTAAGAACAGGTCTTGTCCTTTCCACGGAACGAGGCGGCCCAACGACAGCACGATGGGGCGATCTGCCGGCAGGCCGAGGGCCAGGCGCGCTTCATTGCGGCCAGGAGCGGCGACGTAGTCGCCCAGGTCAAGGCCGTCGTAGATCACGCGGCCGCGGGCGACCGGGATGCCCTGGGCGGCCTGATCTTGTGCTACCCACTGGGAGATGAAAATGAAGCCGCGCACCGTGCGCGCCCAGAGCCGATCCCACCCCGAAAGCTTTCCTAACGAACGCACGTGACACACGGCGGGCACGCGCGCCAGCCAGGCCGCGGCGATCACGGGTCGGTTGACGAAGACGGCATCGTTGATGTGCACCAGATCAGGGCGAAGCAGCGCCATGATCCGCCACAGCCGCACAGTTAGCGGCCACGTGCGCAATACGGTGCTGCGCAGACCGCGCGCTGTGCCCCAAAGAGGTGCCAGTCGTCCTGTGCGCAGTCTGCGCCCTACAGACGTGGCTTTTACCTGCCGTACCAGCGCGGTGTTGCGCGCCGTCTCAGCCCGAAAGGTGGGCACGGTGTAGACCGGCAGCCCGCGTGCTCGCAAATCGGCGGCTGCACGGTTATGTTCGGCCAACAGGAGCAGCGGCTGATACGCGCGGCGGTCGAGCCGCGCCAAAAGCCGTTCCAGGCTGGCCAGGGACCCCCCCCAACTGGGGCTGAGATCAACGTACAGGATCTTCATCCGTTCGAAGCGCGTTCCGGCCGCGGCCTGGCCGCCGATTCGATCATCTCGAACACCAGGGCCAATACTGCACCCACCACCAGGCTCAACAAACCGCCGACCAGTGCAACCTGTAGGGTTCGGCTGGGCACAGGTTGATCGGGCCGACGTGCCGGTTCGACTATCCGGAGGTAACCGACGTTTTGGGCCTGCTGTTCCTTGAGTCGTGCCTCCAGCACTTTGTTGAACAGGAAATCGCGCGTGCTCTGTGCCCGGGCGACCGCGTTGTTCAGCCGGGAATACTCGTTGCTCAAAGCGATCAGTGAAGTCAGCTCCGTTTCCCAGCGTTTGATGGCCGTGTCGTATTCCAGGTGCAGGGCTTCCTGGGCGGCCAATTCCCCGCGCAGGGAAGCCAGTGCAGCGGCCTGTTCGCTGGCTCGGCGCAACGCCAGGGCGCGCTCGTCGCTGCCTTCTGCTGCCCGTTGCGCTGCGGTCTGGCTGGCTTTTATCTCGTCTTCCAGCACCTTGATCCGGGCCCGTAACTGGGCCATGGCCAGCGCAGTGGCGTCTTGCTCGCGGCGCAGGGCGCGGATGGTATCTTGATACGCTGCGGTCTCCCGTTCCAGCGAGTCGAAACCGTGCTCCAGCTTGAATCCTTCCAGCGCCGCCTGGGATTTGGCCAGCGCCTGCTCGGCCTCCGCGAGTTGAGCTTCTACAAACTCGCGCAGGAAAGCGGTGGGCCGCAAACGGTCGTCCCGGTATTGCGCCAGCGCGTTTTCAACCTGAGCAGTCACGATTGCCTCGGCCAGTTGTGGCGAGTCCGCTTCGGCTGTCACCGTCACGAACTCGTTTTGCTGGCTGGCGGAAATCCGCCGTATCAGTTGTTCGGCGTTCGTGCTGAGGCCAAGCTGGCCGATGGTGCGCCAGGCAACGGTGCCGCTGCGCACCACCTCCCGGAACACGAAGGCGGTGAGGTCCACGTTGGCGCCGACAGGTGGCTGGCCGTACAACGCCACCTGCTCGGATTCCATGGGGATCACCTGTAACCGTACGGTAGCGCGATAGACGGGCGGTGCGGACAATGCCTGCACCAGGATCACGACCATCGTGACGGCGAACAGCAGGGCGATCATCCAGAGCCGTTTGCGGAAGATCGCGAGTTGCCGGCCGAAATCGCTCTTGTGAGTGACAGTAGTTGCGCTTGCCATAGTTTACCCTTTACATGATACCAGTTCAAGTCTGTTTTTGAAAGCAGAGGTTGAGGTCGGGCAAGAATGCCACGGCCGGGATGCCCAGCGGACGCAACACGGCCCGATCAATCCTCTGATGTAACGCTGCCAGCGCGCGCTTCAGCGCCAGTTTGCGGCCCGACTGCCCGGCACGGTTCAGGGAACGATCCCAAAAGGCGGCGACATCATCCCCATGGGTTCGGTTCAAACAGATTGCGCCTGGCCCAAGGGCTCGGCGGACCTCCCAGTAGGTGGCCCCGCGCAGCCCTTCGGACAGCAACCACGCCTCGGTCGCGTCGGCGGGCACCCGACCCCGCCGGATAGCGTAAGCTCTGGCCAGCGGCAGCGGCAGGTAGGGGATCCCCCATAGGCCTGTGGTGTGGAAATCCTGGGGCCACAGCCGATTGGGCGTCTCGCCGATGAGAAGATGGCCCCCCGCCGCAATAACCCGCCAGACCTCACACAGGTGGGCGGGACGTTGTTTGGGCGGGATGTGCTCGACTACGGCGTTCATGATCACTGCGTCGAACTGGCCGTCGGAAAACGGCAGGTGCAGGGTGTCGGACACGTGGAGGGCGGTCACGCGGTCGGCCAGGCCGCTATCACGGATGCGCAAGCGGGCCGCCTCCACAAATTGCGCCTGCGGTTCCACCCCGACCACTTGAGCTGCGCCCAGGCGCGCCAGACACAGGCTGGACGCACCGCAGCCGCTGCCGAAATCCAGCACGCGCAGGCCCCGCACGGGCAGGAACCGTTCGAACTGACGGCGCAACGGCTCCTGCACGTAGGACGGCTCTTCGGCGCGGGCGATCTCGTCACGCAGCCACATCTCGCCTTTGGCCGCCAGCAAAGCTTCCAGCGTCTCACGGGTGTAATGAGTCTCCAGCCGGCTGTGGCTGACTATCCCGCCGAACCCGCGCTGCTCGCCGTGGATTTCGACGATGCGGCGATCACCGTGATCAAGAATTGTGACGCTCATTCCTCTTCGTTTTCGTCAACCTGCCGCGGCTAACGCTTCACCGAGCATTGCCGACAAAGTCTCTACCCGGGCATCCCAGGAGTGGGGGCGGACGGCCGCACGACGGGCCTGGCGGGCCTGAGCTGAATCCTCGGCCAGCGCGCGCGCCACCGCAGCGACGTAATCATGCCCTGCTCCCACGATGTAGACCAGCATCTCGAACGGCCGCACCGCTGGGACGTCGGCGCTGACCACGGGCAGGCCGGCGGCCAGGTACTCGTATAGCTTCAGCGGACTGGCGTGCTCGGTCTCTGTGTTGATCCGATATGGGATCAGCCCAACGTCCCACCCGGCGATCAGGGCCGGCATTTCAGCCGCCGGCCTTGGCGCCCACAGATGCACGTTGGGGAGTGCCTGCAAAGCGGCCAGCTCGCCCTCGCAGCCCTCCGCTCTCACTTCGCCTACCAACACCACCGACCAGGCCGGCTGATTTTGCGCCAGCCGCGCCAGGGCGGTCAAATCGAGCCTGGCGCTGATCAGACCGGCGTAGCCGATTACGGGCCTGGGCAGGCCGGGGTCCACGGGATGGGCCAGAGCTGAATCAAACGCGGTCAGATCGGCCGCGTTGGGCAGTATCCGCACTTTCTCCCCTGCCCTTCGCCTGGCCTCGGCCAGGGCAGGCGAGACAACGATCACCAGGTCGGCCCAGGCGATGATTTCGTCTTCCCATGCTTTCAGGCGTGTCCGGTGCTCGTGGTCCAACCCGAAGTAGCCCAGGTACTCGTCCACCACGTGATAGATCCGCAGACGAGCATCCAGGTCCCGTCGCAGATAGGCCTGGCCGGGGTGTGACAGCCAGACCAGGGGCCGCCCGAACTCGAGTGCGTGCAGCGTCTTGCGCAGATGAGCGACGCGCAACCGGGCCGCGATGGGCCGCCAGACCGGGCCACCGCCCACGGCCGTGTAAGCCGGCGGCCGATACCGCCAGAGGTTGTGGCCCACCGGCTGAAGCCCGCTATCGCGCAGGTCTGCCAGGCGCATCTGGCCGGCCGCCCACCTTTGCAGCAGGGGCCGCAAGAAAGGCTGCGGCTCCACGTATACGACGCGATTGCTGCGAGCCAGCCGGCTGAGCAGATGATGGCGGTTGCGCCACATGCCGGCCCACGGTTCGGGCCCGTAGTAAACGATGTCCACTCCGGTGATCATTTTTGTTGTTTGCGCGCCAGCGCCTGGTTGAGTAACTCCTCGATGCGGGCAACGCGCGTCTCCCACGTGTTGGCGGCTGCCACACGGCGACGAACGGCCGCTGCGGTCGGTTCCTCTTGAGCCAGGGCGGCCTCGATCTGTGCTGTGAAATCCTCTGGCGTGGCAGCAACGCGCACCAGCGGCAGGCCGGCTTCTGCGGCCTCGCGATCGAAAACATGGGCAGCCGGTAGATCGGTGCTGACGATGGGCTTGCCGCACGCCAGGTACTCGTACAGCTTCAGCGAATCAATGTTCTCCGTCCATAGATTGCGTTCGTAGGGCAGAAGGCAAACATCCAGGCCGGCGATGGCGTGAGGGACTTCGGTCACCGGCACCGGCCCCAGCCAGTGCACATTTGCCAGCCCGTCCAACACATCGGCTTTGTGCGGCTCGCTGGCCAGATCGCGCAGCCCAACCAGGACGATTTGCCATTGCGGCCGGGCACGGGCGACCTGCGCCAGCAAGGCGTAATCCACTTTTTCGTTAAGAGCCCCCACATAGCCGATGCGGGGGCGACCGGCTGCGGCCAGCAGGTCGGGAAGTGCCGGCGGTTGCGCCAGGCGTTGTTGGAATCCGTCGTAATCCACGGCGTTGGGCACCAGGTAAACGTGCGGGTTGAAAGCCTGCCGGCTCGCCATCAGGCCCGGAGCCGTCACGATCACCAGGTCGGCGCGGCGCAGCAGCGCAGCTTCGGCGCGACGAAAGGCCTCCCGGTCGGCCACCGAGGGATATGCGCTGTATTCGTCGGTGACGTGATAGACCACCAGCTTCTCGTCGTAGCGGCCGATCTGGTCGGCCTGATACGGCCGCAGCAGCCATAAGATCGGAGAGCGGCCGCCCAATTGTGCCAGCGTCTTGAGCAGGGCCCGCCGCCGCAGGGCAGCCGTCAGCGCACCGCCGCTCAACCGTCCCGCAAACGGCGCGTAGTACGGATCGTGGTAGACGTACAGCCCGTCCGCATAGTGGCGGAACAACGGTTGCCGCAAATCGGCCAGGCGCCATTGGCCGGTGCGAAAACGCCGAAGCGCCTCCCACAGATACACCCTGGGCTCCACATAAAGCACCAGGTTTCGTCGTGCCAGCCGCGTCATGATCTGGTGCCGGTTGCGCCATAAGCCCTGCCACGGGTCGGGCGCCATGCACAGGATCGTCTCGCCGGCCAGCGATGACGGCAGATCAGACGCCATTTCTCTCAACCAGAAGCCGGATCGTCAGCTCCAGCGACAACAAAGCCGCCAGGCGGGTCGTATGATCGTGGCCGGCCATATGCTCGTCGAAAAAGCGCCGCACTGCGCCGGGCCGAAAATAGGGCCGTGACTGCGTGCGCGCATCTAGCAGAACCTCTGCCAGCAGCGGGCGCAACGGGCCGCGGAACCAATCGCCGTAACGGTAGTTGGGCCGGCGTTGCCAGGGCCGACCCAGCCGTTGAGCCAGTTGCCGTCGCCCGCGTCGGATCCCCAGGCGCCATCGCTCGGCTGCGGTGAAGGGATAGCGCAGCGGCAGGCCATCTCGCTCGTACGGGACATCGGCCAGTGTCGGCGCGTTGCGGGTGATGATGTACCGGTGCGCCAGGGCCTGCAGGCGGGCAGGCCGCGGCAGGGCCCAGGCACGAGCCAACAGGTCGGGGTCCAGGAACGGATGGCGGGTCTCCAACTCGCGGCGTACGATCAGGTCCCCTTTGACCCAGATCGTTGGCACCCGTTCCTCCAGGAAGAACGCTGCGCCGATCTCGTCCAGCGGGATGCCGGAGATCCTGGATTCGATGTATTCGGCGAGGGCACGCACCGGACTCAACACAGCGTCGCCCCCTGCGGCTGAATCCAGCAGCACGGGCAGATCGCGCCTGGTGTCGAAGACGGCATTATGATAGCGGCGCATATCCTCCATGAGGGTTTCTGGGGTGTCACGGCCAACCAGGATGTCCACGCCGGAATGGTCCAGGCGCATCACGTCGGCGCCCAGGCCGGTGATCACTACGTGGGTAAACTGTGTCAGGTCATCCAGGAAACACAGGGGATGGACATCGGCGCCCGACACGATCCCGCCCAGGAGCTGTACGCCCGGCACGAAATGCGCCGGCAGCATCTCCCCGCGGACTTCGAAGAAATGATGGACGGCCCCCGCGCGACGGGCGAGCTCTGCGCTCAGAACAGCATCGGTGCTGTCGGGCAGCGCATGCGTCAGGGTTTGGGGATCAGTACCGCCGGCTGTCATTGCCGACAGGATCGCCCGGGCATCCATGCCCCCGGTCAATGCCAGGCAGGTCGGTCCCCCTATCGCCAGTGCCCGTTCTACGCTGCGGTTGAAAAGCTGGCGCACCTCTTCCAGGTCGGCCATATCCACGTGGGGTTGGACAGGAGGGGGGATTGGTCGCCAATAGCGGCTTTCAACAGGTTCTCCGCCCCGAAACGCCAGGCAAGTGGCCCCGGGCAGCCTTTCGATCCCCCGGAAGATCGTCTTGCGGCCCAAGGTGTGGCCGAAGGAAAGATACTCGGCAATACCGGCCAGGTTCACATCTCGTTCGACCTGGGGATGGGCCAGTATGGCAGCAGGATGTGTGGCGATCAACCAGGCGCCGTGCCGGGTGCGCGCACGAAAGAGGTTGCGGGTGCCGAAGTGATCGTTGGCCAGCAGGAAAACGCCTGACCGGCGGTCCAGAACCGCCACGGCCCAATGGCCGCGCAGTAGTGCAAATCCCGCCTCCCCCTGGGCAGCATAAAGACCGGCGATGGCCGTCGCCCGATTCACGTCAAGCGGCAGTTGCACGTTTGCTCGGATCCCATCGGGGAATTGCGGTTCGCCCTCTACCAGTGCCACGATCGGCGCAACAGCCGGATCGGCCTCCGGCGGCCAGGGGGCGAGTCCTGGCGGCGCCAGGCGAGCGGGCCCGGTACGGCCCACGGCGAGACCTTGCTCCGGTGCCAGAAGGACGTCGGTTTGATAGCCGGGATACGTCAATGGCCTCAGCATCGCTTCCAACATCGCCGCCAGATCAGCTCGCAATGGCTCACCGATAATCGCTACCAGTCCGGGCATACGGCATTTACCTCGTCAGCATCATCCTTTGGCCGGCGGCTCCACCGCCGTGCCGAAAGCCCCGTGTTCTCTCAGTATCCGTTGCGCGTAACGCCATGCCTCGCGCACGGTCTCACGAAATCGTGGCTCCACCAGCCAGACCAGGACCAGGTAGATGGCAACCATCATGGCCCCGGCCAGCCCCAGGTTCAGCCAGACTTTGGGCAGGCGCAGGCTCGGATAGATTAGATGAGCGGCCTCACCGCCGATCAAAGCAGCGGCCAGAGGGGGCAACACGATCTGGGCATAGGCGCGCCAGGGCGCGTCTATCAGGCGGCCCACCAGAGTGGCCGAGATGTAGAAATCCACCACGGCTACCGCGGCCGATAGGGCGCTCACGCCCACGATACCTCCGAACCTGACGGCCGGGTACAGGAAAGTCAGCATGGTGGCCAACCGCCAGAGCGCAATATAGGTCAACCACTGGGGCTTGCCCATGGCGCGGAAGATACTGCCCATGTTCGCAGCGATGGAGCGGATCAAGCCGTATACCGCCAGGAGTTGAAGCGGTACAATTGCAGCCGCCCAGACATCGCCGTAGAGCCCCTGGACAAACTCGCGAGCAAACAGGATCGTGGCCACCGAGATCGGGACTGCGACCCAGGAGACATAACGCACAACCGTCAGATAGTAGCGCGCCCGCGCCTGGGCAGCATCTGCGCCCAGCTTGGAAAACGCAGGGAACATCACCTGATTGACCATGCTGGTGATCTGCGTCGCAGGCAGGTTGGAAAGATTGTAGGCGAAGCCGTAAAAGCCCAGCGCTGCGTCCCCTGCGTAGCGGCCCACAACAGCGTTGTCCGAATTGGTGATCAGGAAGATGAGCCCCTGGGAGGCCACGATGTGCTTGCCATAGCGGAAGAGGTCACGGGCCAGCCGGGGGTTGAACCGCAGGCGCGGCCGCCACGGGACGAAGAACCACACCAGGGCACTGCTGACCGTCACCCGGATCAACTGGCCCCACACCAGGCTCCACACGCCCACGCCGAGCAAGGCCAGGCCGATGGAACTGGCGCTGCCGATCAGATTGGCTGTCAATTCGGGGATGACGCGGCGGCGGAAGTCCAGCTCGCGCTCCAGGCGGATATACGCCACCCGGCCGAAGCTCTGGATCACCACGGCGAAAGCCAGTGCCCGCAACACCGGCACCACTTCCGGGGTTCGGAAAAACGCAGCGACCAGGGGCGCGGCCGACGCAGCGATCAGGAAGATGAGCGTGCTGCTGGCGATTACGACAAAGAAGGCCGTATCGCTGGCCTCCTCCAGATCATCGCGGCGATAGATCAGGGCGGCGTCGAAGCCCACATCCTGCATGAATTGGAGCGCAGCGATGGCCAGGCCGGCCATGCTCACCAGGCCGAACAGCGACGGCGCCAGAAGCTTGGCCAGGATGAGGTAGGTAAAGAACGACAGCACGCGACCCAGGAGCTGGGAGAGGGCTACCCAGAAGAAGCTGGTCGCCACCTGACGCTTAAGGCTCATGCGATGTTTGCTCCCGGCCCTGCTTGCGCGCAACCACGATGAAATCGCGCGCAAAAAGTCCTGGCCAGCGATGGGCCAGCCAGATGTAGGCCGCCGACAAGTAGCCCCCGCCACGCAGCCATCTGGGGTAGAGGTCGTCCACCCATAAGCTGGCGCTGCCGTCGGTAGCGATGACCTCTAACCCTCGTTGGGCCAACAAGCGGCGCGCGTCGGGCAGCGTGAAAAAGCGCAGGTGGAGAGGATCGGTCGGCGTATGGTCCCGATACGGGAAGCGGCCGCGCAGCAGCCACAGGCGCACCCGCCAATGCGCCGTGTTAGGCAACAACAAGATCAGGCGCCCGCCAGGCCGCAGCACCCGGGCCATTTCGTCCAGGGCGTGATCGGTGTTGACGCGATGTTCGAGCTGGGAGTCGGAGATCACCACATCGAACGCGTGGTCGGCAAAGGGCAGTGGGCCGGCATCAATGTCGAACTGAAAGGCGTCCACCCCCCGTGCCCGGGCGCGTGCTACCGCCACCGCAGAAAGGTCGGTGGCGATCACCTGTGCCCCGCGTTCCTGAAGCATCTGCGGCAGCCAGCCCGGCCCGCAATCTACCTGCAAAACCCGCTCACCGGCAGACACGTGGCGAGCCAATTGTTCCAGCCGGGCCCGATCCACTTCGTCGTCGCTTTTCTGTTGCCAGTACTTGTCGTAAAATACTGCGAAGTCCATCATCTATTCTGTCATCCTGAGCAGCAGCGGTAAGTAGCTGCGCCAGGTGCGCGGCGTCGGCGTTGCGGTCGCGGTCGGGGTGAATGTCGCGGTCGCCGTCATCGTCGCGGTCGCCGTGGCGGTGGGCGTTGCTGTCGGTGTTGCTGTCGGCGTTGCCGAAGGCGTGGGCGTATGGGTGGCGGTTGCCGTCGGCGTTGCTGAAGGCGTCGGCGTATGGGTGGCAGTTGCCGTCGAGGTTGCTGTAGGCTGCGGAGCCACCCCGAAGAACGCCCAGACGTCCTGGCCGGCGATCACTTCCAGAGTCATCGGGTTGCCGCCTGCGGTAGTGACCTGATATCCAGGCGGGATGCTGGCCTCGACCTGCCATACCCCGGGCAACACGCCCGCAAAGCGGAAGTCCCCGGCGCTGTCGGTGGTGGCGCTTCCTCGAATTTCGCCTCCCTGTTTCAAATACACCAGGCGGCCCGGCAGGCCGACTTCATCCGGATCGTGCGTGCCGTTGCGGTTGGCGTCCACGAAGAACCGGCCCAGGATGTCGGCTGTGGCCGGGGTAGGGCTGGGCGTGATGGTCGGCGTCGGCGTCAGGGTAGGCGTGGGGGTCTGCGTGACCGTGGGTGTATGGGTCGGCGTGGGCGTGATGGTGGGCGTGGGGGTGGGTTCGTCCGTCGTGTAGACCACCACCAGTTGCGGTCGCAGTGCTTGCGTCAGGTGCTCTGATGACGCGATAAAGAAATCGTTGTCTTCTCTTGTGAACTCCGCGATCTTTGGCGCCGCCCGGATCATCATGCCGTTGTTGCTCGCCGGGTTGGCCAGCCAGCTTCGCACCAGGCCGGAAACGTCGAAGCCCCAGTAAGTTGAGGGGGTGGCCATGAAGATCATCCGCACGTCTTCCGGGGTGCCTTCCCGGTCGGCCGGCACACCTTCGGCGCCGGGCTGAGCCCATGGGACGCCGCTGCTCGCCTGAAGCCAGGTAGCCTGGTTGTCGGTCCACGGGCGATTAAGCCGATAGACACCAACCGGCGGACGGTTGATGTTGTTGGGCACATCGGTGACGCGGACGATCAACACAGCGAAACGCACGATGGCATTGGCCGGCAATCGGCTCAAGTCGAACCGGATCAGCGGCTCGCGTTGTGCCCAGGGACCGATATGGCTGATCGCCAGCGTTTGGTTGGGCCAGGAACCGAAATTGGCACTGGGCGCCCACGCACTGATGAACGTGTCTCGCACGCCGGTATACCCGTTCAAATCCTGCTGGAAGGTTGTCGTCTGGTACGTAGGGGGGCGGTCGCCGGCCACGATGCGGTACATAAACGCCCCTTTGGGCAATGCCACCCGCAGAACGCCGTTGCTGGCTGTGGCCGTGCTAACGGTGAACTGCCCGGTGTCTTTGTTGATGCGTTCCACGGTGTAGGGGCCAGATCGCGGCAGGCCGATCTGATCCAGGTAGAACTCCATCTGCACGGTGAGGTCGTTGGGCGGATATGCACCGTAGTCGTAGATGTTCCCGGTCATGGGAGCCAGGTTTTCGGCGTCCACCTCGATGGTCCTCAAGTCGGCGTTGTAGGTGGCGTCCCACACTCGAGTCCAGTGCGCCTCAGTGATCAAGGCATAAGTGGCCGGGTCCACGCTCACGGCGTCTGAGGAATACTGCAGGCCGATCCAGAAATTGCGCCCCGATTCATCCCGCGAGAAGGTGTTGTGCTGCGGCGCAGCCTCGGGATCGCGACGGAATTGGCCCAGCCAGTCCAGGGTGTAGTTAGCGTGATCCGGGTAGCGGACGCCATGATTGCCGGGATAAAGCTGCAGCTCGACGCGTTGGGGGTTGTTGTCCAGTACGGCCTGGTACATGGTCCTGGCATGCGCTGGCGCAACCTTGGTATCCCCGCTGGGGTGCAGGATCAAGAGCGGGAGATGTTTGAAATTCAGCGCGAAATCGGTGGGTGAACGACGCTCGTACTCGAAATGATACCGATAGGGCTTACGGTAGGTGAACAGGTAGTGCGTGTCCGGCGCATAAGCCCCGGTTTCGGTCTGTATCGCCAGGTTGATGTTGAAGTTCGGCGTGTCACCCGTATCCCGCGTGTCGTATTCCCAAATGACCAGGTTGGAAGGGCTGCTGTCGGCGACGACTGCAGCGAACAGGTGCGGCCATTTTGCTGCGGTGGTCATGGCCGTCAGACCGCCCATGGAATAACCGATCAGATAGACGCGAGTCGGATCCACGCTATAGTGGGCCTTCATGTAGTTGACGATGTCTATGATGTCATATTGGGCAGCCCGCGCGCCCATGGTGCGAGCGCCATAGGTCAGGCGCTGTTCGTATGGGTCGAATGCACTGGTCGGTTGCACTTCCCCATGGAGATCAGCGGCCGCCAGCAGCCAGCCGCGAGCCGCAGCCGCCGGCCCGTAATCCAGGATGTAGTCAATGGCCGGGCTGTAGTATCCCGGCGCCACCACCACCAGCGGGACAGGCCGGGACGGGTCATAACCGGCAGGGATTTGAATGTGAGTCCAGGTGCCCTGATTGCGGTAATCTTGCCAGTTGTTGGTGTAGGTGCTGGGGATCGTTACCAGGTCGTACCGCAGGCCATTGACGGTGGCGCCGGATACCTCGAGCCGGACGCGGCTGAGACCCCAGCTCTGGTCGTAAGCATCAGGGTCCACCGTGATCTTGATGGTGTTCTTGCCTTTCACCAACAACGACGGGTTGATGGGCCACACACGCGGCGAACCGCCGATAAACCCTTCGCAGATTTTTGCGCTGGGGTTGTCTCCCTGCGGTTGCCCGATCCAGACGTTGTTCACGTAGATGTTGTTCTTGTAGGCGCTGCCGGCGTTGAACTCGTAGGCTACAAGCCGGGCCGATTCCACGGTGCCGTCCCAGTCCAAAATGACCTCTTTGGTCGTTGCATAGGGGGACGGATGCGTGGCCCCCAGGTAATCTTTCCCCACGGCCATGCAATCAATCGTCGGTGAGGTGGCGAGGCCGGTCACCTTAACCGCGGCGTCTGTGCTGTGCCACGGCGATCCTATGGCCGCCATCGGGATCAGGATGGACAGAACAAGAAGAAAAACGCTGCGCCATGACCGATGACGCTGTGAAAGGCGCTGTGAATTCTCGTTCATTCTCGCTTCAAGTCTCCTTTGTTGCCGTCAAAATGCCAGTATAGCACAGAAGAAGGCTGTTCACCCAATTGCGGATATTCCGGCTGCAGATCTTGCCTCGAACGCGTACCGCCCCCAGCGGGCCGCTGAGGGCGGTGCATAGGACAGTTTCTTATGCCGGGCTCGGCGCCGGCGCGTAGCCTCCCTGTGGGACGGCCGATGAAAAGTGCTCGGCCAGGCCCCCTAACTATCGGGTCCCCTCAAAATGAGCGGGATATATTGCCTGCGCAGCACCGGCGTAAAGGTGGGCGTCCGGGTGGTCGTCGGGCTGGGCGTCACTGTAGCCGTTGCCGTGCGGGTGGGGCTGGGCGTAGCCGTTGCGGTCAGTGTGGCTGTCGCCGTTGCCGTCGCCGTAGCTGTCGCTGTGGGTGTAGCCGTGGGTGTAGCCGTCGGCAGATACACCAGGGCGAACTGCAGATCCAACACGGTCACCTGACCGACGTACACTGTCAAGGTATCGGGAGTCCCGATCACCTCCATGCCCGCCGGCACTATGATGGCCACGCTCCACAGCCCCATATCTACGTCGGGGAAGATGAACCGGCCTGTGCCGTCCGTGGTGGTGCTGGCCAGCACCTGGCCGATTTGTTTCAACTGGATTGTAACTCCGCTCACGCCGGGTTCGCCTGCGTCCCGCACGAGATTGCGGTTGTGGTCTACGAACACGAGGCCCCGGATGATCCGCTCGCCCGGCACGCGTGTGGGTGTGGCCGTTGCAGTTACGGTGGGTGTCGGGGTGCGTGTCGGGGTGCTCGTTCGTGTCGGCGTGCTCGTGGGCGTTCGGGTCACCGTGGGCGTGTAGGTCGGGGTTAGAGTCCCTCCTTGTGCCAGCGGGAAGATCACGTCTAGCTGCGTGTTGGCCGACACATAGACTGCTACCGGGTTGTTCATGCCGATGAGCACAAAATCGCTGGGGATGATCAACCAGACGTTCCAGAGGCCGGGTTCAACAGCGGTAAATCGGAACCGTCCGGTCACATCGGTTTCAGCGGTGCGGTAGATCACCTCGTTCTTGCGCAGATAGACCCGGAACCCTGCCAGGCCCGGTTCGCCCTCGTCCTGCCGGGTATTGCGGTTGAGGTCGTTGAAGACCAGTCCCACGATCTCGCCGGTGGTTGGCGTCGGTGTGGGGGTGGCAGTCGGTGTATGGGTGGCGGTCGGCGTCGGTGTAGCGGTTGCAGTCGCCGTGGGCGTGGGTGTGCGCGTCACGGTCGGCGTGGCGGTGGGCGTAGGCGTGCGTGTCGGCGTGTTGGTTGGCATGGGCGTCAACGTGTTCACCGGGGCCTGGCCGTCGAAGTGCCAGACCCTGCCCGCCGCGTCCAGCACGTAAACGTTGTCCATGCTCAACGCATAGACGTCCATGAGATTCGCGCCGGTGAAGGAAGGCAATTGGCCCCATGTCAGGCCGTCATCGGTGCGATAGATGGCACCCCCGTCCCCGACGGCGTAGCCCTGGGAGGGGTTTACCATGTGTACTTTGTTGAACGTTACCGAGGATGCCGGGCCAGGCTGCTGTTGCCAGGTCAGGCCGCCGTCAACGGTCCTGAAGATCTGCCCCCCGGTGCCGACCACCCAGCAGCGGTTGACGTCCACGCAGCTGATGCCGTTGTAGACCGATCCCGCTGCGCCGAACTGGCTGCGCGTCCAGCTTACGCCGTTATCGTCGGAGCGAAAGACGCTGTTCTGGCTCCCCGCCGAGTAGCACCGGCCCGGAGCCGGACAGGCAAAATCCCATTGATCCGAGCAGCCCTCGACGGTGATGATGGTGTAGTTTATGCCATCGGTGGCGCGCAAGATGCGGCTGCAACTGGCACCAACCAGTACAGTATCGCCGACCCCCGTCCAGCGCGCCGAAACCAGAAAGCCGGTGTAATTGCTATTCATACCCTGCCAGGTGGCACCGCCGTCGAGGGTGCGCTGAATGGTGCCGTATTTGCCCGTGATCCAGCAGGTATCGGCATTCTTGCACGTCAGGCCGTCCATCCACGACAGGGTATTCAGCTTCTGTTCGGTCCAGGTGGCGCCGCCATCGGTCGTCTTCAGCAAGGTCGCCTGGCCGTCAGCGTCTACCGCCGGGCCGCCCACTGCATAACCAATATTGGACCCCACGAATTCCAGATCGCGCCAGATCACCCCCGGCGCGTGGTACACCTGCCGCCATCCGTTGACGGCTGTGGGTGTCACGGTGGGGGTTCGGGTGCGCGTCGGTGTTGCCGTGGGCGTGGAGGTCACGGTGAGGGTGGCCGTTGCAGTAGGGGTGGCGGTCGCCGTGGCTGTCGCCGTAGCGGTCGGTGTTGCCGTGGGAAGGACGACTAACGGGAAAGACACGACCTTTTCGTCATCCACGTCCAGGACGATGGTCTGCGAGTCTTCGCCGGTCAGGGTGCCCAGGCCGGCCGGCGGCACGATGCGCACTACCCACGTGCCGGGCGGGTCCACATCGGGGAACAGGAATTCGCCGTTGCTGTTGGTGGTCGTCGTGTATCGCGTGGTGCCGTCGAAGATCAGCGAGACCGGCACATCGGCTACACCGGCTTCGCCCGAATCACGTGTGCCGTTTCGGTTATCATCCATGAAGACGTCGCCGGAGACGGTTCGCGTGCCCGGCACGCGGGTCGGTGTGACCGTCGGGGTGGCCGTCGCAGTGGGTGTGGGTGTGACCGTCGGCGTATGGGTGGATGTGGGCGTCGGTGTTACCGTCGGGGTCGCGGTCGCGGTCGGCGTGGGTGTGATGGTGGGCGTGGGGGTGGGTTGATCTGTGGTGTAAACCACGACCAGTTTCGGCCGACTGGCCTGGGTACCGGACTCTGAGGATGCGATGAAGAAATCGTTGTCCTCTTTGGTGTGGTCAGCTACGGCGGGCGCTGCGCGCAGGAGGAGGCCGAAGTTGCTACTGGGGTTGGCCACCCAGGCGCGCACCATGCTGCTGATATTGAACCCCCACGCTGCGGGTGGGTTGGCCATGTAGACCATGCGCCGATCTGTATAAGTGCCCGCTCGATCTGCCGGCACCCCCGCTGCGCCCGGCACTTCCCAGGGCACCCCGGAGCGGGCCAGCTTCCAGGTGGCCTGATTGACGACCCATTGTCGGTTCACCTGGAAGGCCTCCACGGGCGGGCGGTTGATGTTGTTCGGCAACAGCGTCGTGTTGATGATCAACACCGCAAAACGCACCTGGGCGTTGGCCGGCAGCGAGCTCAAATCGAAGCGCAGCAGCGGTTCGCGTTGGGCCAGAGAGCCGATGTGGCTGATCGCCAGATCAGCGGCAGAGGCATAGTTGGTGTCCGGCGCCCAGTCGCTGATGAAGGTATCTTGCACACCGTTATAGCCGTTCAGCCCTTGTTGGAACGTCACCGTTTGGTAGGACGGCGGCTGGTCGCCGGCCACGATCCGGTACAGATATGCGCCTTTGGGCACGGCCACCCGCACCACGCCGCTGCTGGCGGTCACCGTGGTGAGGGTGAATTGACCGGTGTCCTTGTTGATCCGCTCCACCGTGTACGGCCCTGAGGTGGGCAGCCCGATCTGGTCCAGGTAGAAATCCAACTGTACCGTCAGGTCTGTGGGCGGGTACGCACCGTAGTCCGAGACGCTGCCGGTCATCGGCTCCAGGTTCTCCACGTCTACTTCGATGGTCCGCAGATCACGGTCAAACGTGGCATTCCACACGCGCGTCCAGTGCGCTTCGGTGCGGAGGGCATACGTGGTGGGGTCCACGCTGACTGCGTCGGACGAGAGCTGGATGCCGATCCAGAAATTGCGCCCGGACTCGTCTCGCGAGAAGGTATTGTTTTGCGGGACGAAGTCGGCAGGCCGTTGGTACTGTCCCAGCCAGTTCAGGGTGTAGTTGGCGAAGTCGGGACGCCGGCTGCCGTGGTTACCGGAGAAGAACTCCAGTTGCACGGTCGTGTCGTTGTAGTCCCGCACGGTGTAGTACATGACCCGCGCGTGGGCCGGTGCCACCGTCGTATCGTTGGAAGGATGAAGCAACAACAGGGGGATGTGCCGGAAGTTCAACGCGAAATCGGTGGGCGACCGCCGCTCGTATTCGAAATGATAGCGATAAGGACGGCGTTCTGCGATCAACTGGTGGGTGGTGGGGTTATAAGCGCCGGCCTCCTGCAGCATCGCCTGATTGATGGCTGCGTTGGGCGTATCGCCGGTCGGCCGGGTGTCATACTCCCAGATCACCAGGTTGGACGGGCTGCTGTCGGCCACCACGGCCGCGATCAGGTGCGGCCATTTGGCGGCGAAGATCTGCGCAGTCAACCCGCCCATACCGTAGCCGATGAGATAGATGCGCGTGGCATCTACGCTGTAGTTGGCCTTCATGTAGTTGATGGTGTCCAGCACGTCCCATTGCGAGGCACGCGAACCCATCACGCGAGCGCCTACGTCGGGCGCGTTGTTGACCTCGCCGTGCATTTCCGGCGAAGCCAGGAGCCAACCCCGGGCGTCGGCTGCTGCCGCATAGCTGTTGAAGCTGTCCGCGCGCGTTTGGTTGTAGTCGTGCAAGGCAATCACCAGGGGCGCGGGGACGGCGGGGTTGTAACCCGAGGGGACCTGAATGCGAACCTGAGTCCCTTCGTTGGCATAGCCGGACCAGTTGTTGTAGTAGGTGCTGGGAATGGTCACGTCCAAGGTAGCCGCCGTGCCGCCTGTCCCGGCAGGCCGTGCCGGTGCAGGATCGTCCTTTGTCGGCCGGGTCACGGCCACGCTGGGCACCGCAATCATAACCATGATGATGGCTGCTAAAAGCCAGGGAAAGGTCGTTCGTCGTGCCAGGTTCTTGGGGTTCATAGGGATCTCCGCTCTACCGGGAGCCGATAAGGCGCGTTTTTACAGGATCACGTGCGCCATTATGCACGGCTGGGATGAAGAGAGCATGAAGAGGAGGCGCTATGGGTTGTTACAGTTTTTTCACACGGCTGTCTGCGGGATCCGGCAACTACCCGCAGACAGCCGTGTGGCCGCGTTTAGCGGATCATCAGTGGCAGATAGGTCATCCGATACGCGCGCAGGGGGATGTAGACCTCTCTTGTGGCATTGGCCGCAACTGTGGTCGTGATGGGCGACGCGCCCGGGACAAAGTAACCCCGCGGTGCTACCGGCGAAAGGGAGTATTCACCGGGCCGAAGATCATCGAACCGATAGAAGCCCTGGGCTTCGGTGAGTGTTTCCGACACGAACCCATCGGGTCCCGATAGCCGGACGGGCACCGAAGACAAGCCAGGTTCTCCTTCGTCGGGAACGCCGTTCCTGTTCTGATCCTCGAAGACGACCCCGACCAAACTGCCGGTGTCGGGCGTGGCCGTCGGGGTGCTGGTGGCTGTCGCCGTCGGTGTGTGAGTCGGCGTCGCTGCCGGTGTGGTCGTTAGGGTGCTGGTGGCCGTCGCCGTCGGTGTGTGGGTCGGCGTCGCCGTCAGCGTAGCTGTGGCGGTGGGCGTGGCCGTAACGGTCGGCGTTGCCGTCGGCGTGCTGGTAGCCGTCGCCGTCGGTGTATGGCTCGACGTTGCCGTGGGCGTTGCTGTTGGCGTCAGTGTATCGGTCGGGGTTGCGCTGGCCGTTGCAGTCGCAGTGGCCGTCGGCTCCGGTGTCGGCGTGATCCAGTTCGTATAGCGCCAGATCTTGCCCGCCCGATCTACGATGATCACGTCATCCATGCTGTGGACGTAAAGGCCGGCGAGGTCGTTGGTGGTGAAGCCGCCCACCTGTCGCCAGGATGTGCCGTTATCGGTGCGATAGACCAGGCCGCCGCTGACGAAGGTGTCCCACTTGCCCGATGCGTCGTAGGTGACTTTGCGGGCAATCGCGTAACCGTGTCGCGCGTCCAACATACGGATGCGGGCGAAGGTGACATCGTCGGGGATATCGGGTTGTTGGCGTTTCCAGGTGTTGCCGCCGTCGTTGGTGAAGAAGATCTGCCCGTGTTGGCCGGCTGCCCAGCAGGTGTTCGCGTTGACGCATGAGATGCTGTAGTGCCTGCCAAAACCGATCTGCTTGGAAGTCCAGGTCAAGCCATTGTCGGTGGTCTTGTGGATGAATTCTCCGTTGGCCGAGGCGTAACAGATGCCCGGAGCCGGGCAGGCGATGTCCCATTTCACCACACAGGCGTCGTACACAAAGACGGCGTCGAAGGTGTAGCCGTCTTCAGCCCGCAGCATGTCTTTGCAGGTGGTGCCGATCAACACGGTGTTGCCCTGTCCCGTCCAGCGCACCGAGTACAGGTAGCCCGTGTAACCGGCGCGATTATAGACCCCTTCCCAACTGGCGCCGCCATTGGTAGTGCGGAAGATGGTGCCGTATTGGCCGGCTACCCAGCAGGTGTTGGCATCTTTGCAGTCAATGCCGCGCATGAAGCCTACGGAGCTCAGGTCGGGCAGAACCGTCCATGTGCGGCCGCCATCGGTGCTCTTGGCCACCTTGCCGGGCCCAAAGGAGTCGTAATCGGGGCCGCCGATGGCATAGCCGGTCTGACCGGCGAAGTCCACATCGTTCCAGAAGACCCCTGGCGCGTCGAGCACCTGGCGCCATTCTGGGGTGAACTGCGGCGTGGGCGTCGGCGTGATCGCCAGCGGCGTTGTGGTCGGTGTTGGTGTGTGGGTCGGTGTAGGCGAAGGGCCGTCGGTCGGCGTGGCGGTCGGCGTGGACGTGATCACCGCCCCCCCCGGCGTGGTGTAGACCACGACAAGCCGCGGGCGTTTGGCGGTCGCGCCATGTTTCGAGGAGGCCACGTAGAAGAGGTTGTCCTCCCGGTTCACGCCGGCCGTCGCCGGGGCAGTGCGCAACAACACCCCATAGTTTGTCGCCGGGTTTGCCAGCCAGGTGCGTACCGGCCCCGTCACATTGAAACCCCACGGCGCAGGCGCGGCCATGTAGACCATGCGGCGGTCGGAATACATCGCCGCGCGATCCCCCGGCACCCCTTCGGCGCCCTGTTGTGACCAGGGGACGCCACTGCGCGCTTGTTTCCAGGTGGCAGCACCTTCGTCCCAAAGGCGGTTGACCTGGAACGCCTCCACGGCCGGACGGTTGATGTTTCTCGGCAACGAGTCAGGATCGGGGGGCTCCACGATCAACACGGCGAAGCGGACCTGTGCGTTGGCGGGCAACGGGCTCAGGTCGTAGCGCAACAGGGCCGTCTGCTGCGGGTAGACGTTGTTGTTGGACGACAAGGAACCGATCCCCAACACCGAAGAGGCCGCGTAGTTGGTGTCGGGCGCCCAGGCGTTGATATAGGTATCGCGCGTGCCGCCGTAGCCGCTGTTGCCCTGTTGCAGGACGACTGTCTGATAGACGGGCAGAGTGTTGCCGGCCGCAACGTGATACAGGAACGCGCCCTTCGGCAGCGTCACGCTGACGATCCCGTTGGCCGCGACGGCAAAACTGGTGGTTAGCTCGCCGGTGTCCTTGTTCAGGCGCGTTACGGTGTAAACGCCGTCAGTCGGCAGGCCGATCTGATCCAGGTGAAACTTGAGCTCGACCGTCAAATCCTGCGGCGGATACGCGCCGATGACCTCGCCGTAGAAGGGATTGGGGTTCAGGGTGCCGGTCATGGGCTCCAGGTTTTCGGCGTCCACCGCGATCGTCCCTGCTGCGGCATCGTAGTTCGCAGCCCAGACGCGCGTCCAGTGCGCTTCGGTGCGTAGGGCGTAGTTGGTCGGGTCCACGCTGACTTCGTCGGAGGAGAGCTGAACGCTGATCCAGAAGTTGCGGCCCGACTCATCGCGCGAGAAGATGTTGTCTTGCGGTGCGAAGGTCGTGGCGCGCTGATGCTGGCCCAGCCAGTCCAGGGTGAACGTAGCGAAGTTCTCCTTGCGTGTTCCGTGATCGCCGGGATAGAACTCCAACTGGACCGGCCCGCCGATATCCTGCACGGCCAGGTACATGGCCCGCGCATGGCTCGGCGCGACGGTGCGATCCCCTTCTGGATGTAACAAGAGCAAGGGGATGTGGCGGAAGTTGAGCACGTAGTCCGTGGGCGAACGCCGTTCATATTCGAAGTGGTACATGAATGGCTTGCGCGGGCCCACCAGGGTGTGATACTCCGGCTCGTAAGCGCCGGTCTCGGCCTGCATCGCGGCGTTGATCCCGGCATTGGGGGTATCCCCGCTGGGGCGGGTATCATATTCCCAGATGATCAGATTAGACGGGCTGCTGTCCGCGGCCACCGCCGCAAAGTGGTGCGGCCATTTGGCCGCGGTGATCTCGGCCAGCATGCCGCCGGTGTCGTATCCTACCAGGTAAACGCGCGTCGGATCTACGTTGTAATACGCCTTCATGTAGTTGAGCGTATCCAGCACATCCCATTGCGCAGCCCGGGCGGCCATGACTGAGGCACCTGCATCCGGCAGGTTATTGACTTCGCCGTGCAGTTCGGGCGCGGCTAGAAGCCAGCCTTTGGCCTCGGCTGCAGCCCCGTAGTCGGCCACGGCATTGAAGCGCGTCTGGTTGTAGCCGTGAAGCGCGATGACCAGTGGCGTAGCCGTACTCGGGTTATAGCTCGAGGGCACCTGAATGCGAATCTGTGTGCCTTCGTTGGCGTAATCCCGCCAGTTGTTGTAATACGTGCTGGGTGTTATGATGTCCAGTGTGCTGCCCGGCGCCGCCGGCCGCAGGTCGGGCGCTGCCTGGATCGGTACGCGCAAGGCAAACAACGCCAAAGCAATCAGTGCCAGCAGGCTGACGGCCGCCCCTATCTGGCGGTTTGTGCGCTGCCGTTGGGTTATGCGGTGCATTGATCAACTCCTTGTGTAAAGTTTTGTCATCGGGAGCCGTTCTATGTGGTCCCTTCTCCGTGCGTTTCTGGCCCGCCGCTGGATGATCCTGATCGGCATCAGCTACGTGGCCATCGGTATGTTGTCCCGTTTCTACGGGTATCATCAGGAAGATGCCGCCTGGTTCGTCCATGTCACAGATCGTATCCTGGACGGCTCGTTCGCTCTGTACGGCGGACGGGCACAGCCGTGGGCGGCCCCGCCCCAGGGGATGGCGTTCACTTATCCGCCTCTGATGCCTTTTCTCCTGGTGCCTTTTGTCCTGCTCGGCCGTGCGTTTGATCTTTCTGCCCGTAACATCGAAGTGCTGGTCGGCCTGCCGTGGCTGGTCTGTGATGTGTTGCTGGCATGGCAGATCGCAGCGCTGACAGGGCAGTTTCTCACGCCGGGTTCGGCCCCACGACCCATGAAAACGGACGTCGCAGCTTGTTACGTCCCGGGGCAAGCCCCGGCGTCCGAAATCTCAGGGCAGATGGCCATGCCGGGTGCGGCGCTCATGAAAGCGGACGTCACAGCTTGCTGCGTCCCGGGGCAAGCCCCGGCGTCCGAAATCTCAGGGCAGATGGCCATGCCGGGTGCGGCGCCCATGAAAGCGGACGTCGCAGCTTGCTGCATCCCGGGGCAAGCCCCGGCGTCCGAAATCTCAGGGCAGATGGCCATGCCGGGTGCGGCGCCCATGAAAGCGGACGTCGCAGCTTGCTGCGTCCCGGGGCAAGCCCCGGCGTCCGAATTTTCAGGGCAGTGGACGGGGCAGTCCGCTGCGCGTGGGCAGATCATCGCCTATCCGTTATGCCTGCTCACTTTCATCGTCCCTTTCAGCTCGGCCTATATGGGCCATCACGAGAGCCTCATCATGTTGGTGATCCTGGCAGCTCTGCGCGCTTCAGTGTTATGGAGCGCCGGGCTGCTGTGGGGCTTGGCGCTGGCGCTGAAGCAGACTGCCGGGTTTGCCCTAATCCCCATGGCGCTCCTGGTCTTGCTCAAGGCCGGGCCAGCGCCAAGGGCGAAGATTGCACACATGCTGGCCTTCTTTCTGCCTTTGGTCGCTCTGCCTGTCGCTTTGATCTTGCCTTTTTGGCTCATGCAACCATTCGATACAAGCTACAGCTTACTGGAGGTAGAGCGATATCGTATTCTTTACGGGACCAATCTCCCCCATCTTGCGGACCGCGTTATGGCCCGTCTAATGCCCGCCTTACAGCCTGCTTTCAATGCCTTTTTGGTACGATGGTCGAGCCTGTTTTTTGTGTTGACGATCTCGGCGTTCTCCTTTCTCATCGTGCTACGACAAGTGAGATGTCGCTCCGTTGCCGCCCGCACCGGAGCTTTCTGGTCGGAGCCTCTGACCCGCAAGTTGTTGGTCGCGGTCATGGGCACCAACATGGCGGCCTTTCTTGTGCTGGGCAAATGGACCGAGACGCATTACCAGTTCATCCCGTTCATGCTTCTGCTGGTCCTCGATCTGTTGGAGCGACCGGATTACCCGTATGTCTATGTCCTTTTTGTGCTTGCCGGAACGCTCCCCTACGTTTTCGCCGATCCGATCAGCAGCTACTGGCGATTGGCCATGTTCATGGTTTTGACGGGGTACTTCGTGATCCGGGCATGGCGCTTGAGCGCAAACGGCCTTTCTTCTGCTACCGCTGTCCGATGACGCGCGCGGGTACCCCTACAGCGATGGCTCCGGCAGGAACGTCGTGCACCACCACAGCCCCTGCGCCGATGACCGCCCCTGCGCCGATGGTCACTCCATCCAGCACGATGACCCCATAGCCCAGCCAGGCATCATCGCCGATGATGATGTCTCCGGCGCTGTGCAGCGGTTGCTCGACGATAGGTCGGCCGGGCTCGAAGGTGTGCTGGTACGGGTAGAATGCACAGGCCGGCGCCACCTGGACGCGAGCGCCGATCTTGACGGCTGCGAGAAACGCGGTGAACTGGCAGTTGGGCTGGATGTGGCTATCGGCGCCGACCTCCACGCAGCCGCCCTGGCCGAGCTCGATGATAACGCTGCGATACAGATGAACGCTGTCCCCCAGCGCTACGTGGCCACCGTCTCCCCGGTCATAGATGACGACATCGTCATCTATGAAGCAGTGTCGGCCCAGGCGCAAGCCGGGGCAAACGATTTGCGCCCGGGGAGAGATGTAGCCGTTTGGGTTCAGCCGTGCCAACGGGCGTTTGCCTTTGTAGGGCGTTGCGGCCCAGGTGGCCAACCGGGTAGCCAGCCGACCGCGGCGGCTCAACCCCGCGCGGGCCATCCAGAACGCGATCCAGCGGTCACGCCATGATGTCACGGTCCCTCCTTGGCCACGGGTACTTGATAAATCGCGTAACGGTCGGTCTGTTCCACCAGGATCAGGTCCTTCAACCACGGTTGTTCGGTCAACCGGATGGCCGTCGCTTGTGACGTCTCGATGTTCTGCAGGATCACCAACCGGCCTCCGGCGGCGATCAGATCCCGTACTGCGGCGAGCTTGTCCGGCTGCAGGTAGTCCACGATCCAGCCGGGCCGATGTAAGTGGTACAGCAACGTGGGCTGGTTGTCGAATGTTACGGTGATGATGCGATCGTCCGGCTGGGTGATCTCCTGCACCACCTGGGCCTCTTGCAAGATCCAGCCGTGCCAGTCGAGATGGTATTCGGGCAACATGCGCGCCGAGAAGACTGCCAGCAGGATGGCCAGCCCCAAGGTTACCCACCGACCGTAGGGCCGGCTGCGCCATAACACCGCCATGCCATAGCCGAGGAAAGGCGCCAACGCGGCTACAAAGGGCAACTGGTAGTAGTCATGGATCCATTGTGCCTGGCCCGAGATGCCCACATAGACCAGCACGCCCATAAGCCAGGCGCCGAATACAGCGAATCCACGGGAGGGCTGCAAGGTTTTTGCGGCCATGCCCCTCAGGGCGGACAAGGCCCCCACGCCCAGAGCGGCCAGTCCTGCGGGCGTGAGCACCTGATCGAGGATGCGCCTGGCCAGCCGTAAAGCGAATTCGCGACTAAACACCAGCGCTGCCGATCCCCATTTGCTCAGACCGGCCGCTTCGTTGGAGGCCGGTCCCCAGATCCCGAAGGTGAGGTATTGCTGCCCCAGCATACGTGCCCAGGCATACCAGCCGATGACCGGCAGCAGCGGCAGGATCACTACCGCCCAGGCCGTAGTTCTGCGCCAGACCTGTCGCCCCCAAAGTTGCCATAGGATCACGATTACAGGGAGGAAGATATACAGGGTGACCAACTTGACCATGACCGCCAGGGCCAGCGCGACCACGCCCAGGGCCAACGTCCACCACCTGCCTCGTCGGGCCCAGGTGGCGATCCCCCACAGCGCGGCAACCGAAAGCGCCAGAGAGGGCGTGTCGTCCATGAAGGTGCGACCGAAGTACACCGCCATCGGGCTTAACGCTACGAACAGGGCGGCCAGGAAACCGGCCACCTGGCCCTGGTACAGGCTCACCAGGCCAAAGACGGCCATCACCTGGAGCCCGGCAAACAGGGCCACGATGCCCCGGCCAACCCACGGCTGTTCGCCAGTGAACCGGTAGATTCGGGAGGCGAGCCAGGGCACCAACGGGAATTGTGACTCGATGTAGTTCGGCGCATCGGCGCGCCAGTTGACCTGTGGCCAGAAGATGCTGGGATTATCCTCATAGAAGTTACGGGCGATGGTTGCCACATCGGTCTGGCGATGGGCATGGTGGTCCAGGTAGGGCGCGTCCAGCCGCACCCCGCGCGCCAGCAATGCCACCCCAACCGCCAAGACGAGCAGGGGCAGCCGCAACCGGGGGGCAGCCAGCCAGGGCCACATGCAGGCCGCGATCCCCAACCCGGTCAAGAAGAGGCGCAGGTAGGTCAGGGTCAGCAGAGTCGCCTCGGCCAGTTGTCCGTCGGGGCTGAGCGCGGTCAAAACCGGTGTTGCGCCCCACCCGGCGATGATCAGGCTCAGGCCGGCGATGAAGAAAGCGCCCTTTTCCCGACGAGAGTGATCCCTCAGCTCCGTTTCGTCCCGCATGATGTGTGCTTCACCCATGAATCGTCTAACCGTTTGTTCTACCTGCGCGCGAGTTCTGCCTGTAGCCGGTCGCGCAGCCACAACCCTTGCGGATCGGCAGGGTAGATCGTCAAAAACGCGTTTACATCTCGCATGGCCTGGCGCAGGTCGTCAGCGGTTGCTGCGGCTACCGCCGCGCGATACACCTGCTCTGCTTCGGCGAAGCTGCCGGCCACTCGCAGGTATAGAGCTTTGTTGAGGGCACCGCGTTGCGCCCAGCGCGCCTGGAGCTCCGCCAGGGCGGCCCGATTGCCGTCATTGAGCACATCCCGGTGCACGTAATCCCCGGCATACACCGTAAGGCCATGTCGCTGTTTCGCCCAGGCGTCCGGGTACTCGTACAGCGGCACGTAATCCCGGCGAAACCGCGGGTCGTCGTCCAGCCGCGCCAGATAACTCCACACGTCGTGGACGTGGATGAAGGTGGGGCGGATTTCCTCGAATACGTAGTCGTAGAACGCCCGTTGATCTCGCATCAGCGTGCGGGCGATCGTCTTATCTGCCAGCATGCCCAGATCATAGATGCGAACCTGTGAGGCGTACAAGGTGCCCCCCAGGTCGGGCAGCAGGACCGACGCCTGAGCTGGCGGGATGCCTAGAGCTGCCGCGTACTCGTCGTAACGGCGCCCGTATTCGGCCACGATGTCAGAGAACGGGATGGGCGGGTGCGCGGCAAAGCGCGCCGAGCGCCGGCTGAACAGGAAGGTGCTGCCGGCCAGCAAGACGACAACGACGCCCACGGTGACGACCGTTTTCAGCTTGTCGGGAGCACGCCAGCTATCCCAGGCAGCATGGGCCAAAAGGCCACCGAACAGGTAGAACAGCACCACAAAGGGGGTGCCGAAACGATATTCCCCCATCCCGTCATCGGGCAAAAGCAGATAGATCCCCGCCGCACACAACAAGAGCACGGCGACGACCAGGTGATACGCCCGAAATCGGCCGGTGAATACCACAAAACAGGTGCCTACCAGCACCGCCAGGAGCGCCAGCCCCGCCAGCCCTCTACCGGCCACGCTGGCGACCAGGCCCAGGGCCTTGGTCACCATTGCCGGCTGCAACGTGAGTAATGAGACGACTTCGTAGGCGGAAGGCCCGCCCTTCGCGTAGTACGTATTGGGCAACAACTCCCCGAAGTAGCTCAGCCGAAACATCAGGAAAGCGCCGTAGATCAGCCCGAACACCGCTGCGTAAACCAGCAAGTCCCGTGCGGCAGCCCGCCAGCGCCTGGCAGGGCCGGAAGCGGCCAGGCTCCAGATGAGCAGTGTCATCGGATAGGCGATGGCGAAGAAAATGCCGTCGGGCCGGGTCAACGCCAGGCCGATGGCCAGCAACGCCAGCCCGGCCAGCCGCCAGGAGCTGCGCGCCTCGGGTTCCAAAGACCGCATCATCATCGCCAGCATCAGACAAACCAGCAGCACATAAAGCGGGTTTTCCAGCCCCGATGTGGTCCAGACCACGAAGGCCGTGTTCAGCCCCAATAGAGTCAGGATCACCGACATCGCCAATGGCGACCGGAAGCGATGCGCAAAGGTCTTGTAGATCAGGCCATACGACGCCAGGACCAGCACGCCGCTCAGTGCTTTCAACGTAAGAAACGGCTCAAAGATGCGCAGCACGAAGAACGGCGTTAGCAACAGCACCCAGAGGAAATTGGAGTAGGCCTCCACGGGCGGCAGGCCGGGCTGCGACACCAGGCCATAGCCCAGCGCCAGGTTGCGCGCATAGGCGAAGGAGATCCCTGCGTCGTCAATCAACCAGTCGCGAAATGCCATTGCGTGCAGCAGGTAGATCACGAACGGCACGATCCAGAAGGCCCAATGCCCCAGGTCGGGGCGTTGCCGGGAGACAGGTAGCCTTGACATCATCTTCTTCATCGGTGAGTTTGAAACCAGGTCACTGCAGCAGCAAATGCCTCTTGCAGATCGGATTGTGGCAATCCCAGCTCTCGCACCGCGCGCGATGGGTTTACCGTCAGCGCGTGCGGCATTTGGCCGCCATGTTGCGCCCGCCTGGGGGGGACAAGCGACGGCCTGCCCGCTGCTTTTGCCACCATATGGAGAAACGTCGCGTGATCCAGGTTGCCTTTGCAATGTCCCAAGATATAGCGTTCGCCTGGCACTCCGTGGAGGGCGGCCAGGAGATGGCCGACGGCCACATCCTGCACCGGGATGTGGTTCACCCCGCCGGGCGGGTAAGGCGTGATTTCGCCGCGCAAGGCCGCTGCGATGCGCGCTCCCGTTGCTGTTGGCCGGGCATCGCCAGGTCCCACCGGCGCCGTAGGCTGCACGATCACCACCGGCAGCCCGGACGCGGCCCAGGCCCGGGCCACCAGCTCCCCCAGGTACTTGGAACGGACGTAATGGCTGGCCGAGTGCCAGAGGTTGAACCGCGTGTTCTCGTCGGGCAGGGTTGTCGGGTCGTCCGGCCGCCCCACGCAGCCGACGGTGCTGGTATGAACGACGCGCGCCACGCCGGCCTCGGCGCAGGCCGCCAGGAGCCGGTTCGTGCCCCGCACGTTGACCTGATACATCTGCTCGGCATGTTCAGGGCCGGCGTACAAGGCGGCCAGGTGAAAGCAGTACCGGCATCCGGCCAGTGCCGACATCCAGTCGTCCGGGCCGTTTATCAGGTCGCCTTGTACCAGCTCTACCCTGCCGGGAGGGAGGTCTGCCAGTGCGCCGGGCTTGCTGCCGGGCCGCACCAGCGCGACCACCTGCGCGCCAGAGGCGGTCAGCGCGGCTGCGACATGCCCGCCGATGAAGCCGTTGCCGCCGGTGAGGAAAACCCGTGCGCCCTCGAAATCCGGCAGTCCTACAGAAGGTGTGGACGCCGGGGCTTGCCCCGGGGCCGCAGCAAGCCGCGACGTCCGCTCCTCAGGTGTGGACGCCGGGGCTTGCCTCGGGGCCGCAGCGAGCTGCGACGTCCGCTCCTCAGGTATGGACGCCGGGGCTTGCCTCGGGGCCGCAGCGAGCTGCGACGTCCGCTCCTCAGGCGTGGACGCCGGGGCTTGCCCCGGGGCCGCAGCGAGCTGCGACGTCCGCTCCTTAGGTGTGGACGCCGGGGCTTGCCGCGGGGCCGCAGCAAGCTGCGACGTCCGCTCCTCAGGTATGGACGCCGGGGCTTGCCCCGGGGCCGCAGCGAGCTGCGACGTCCGCTCCTCAGGTGTGGACGCCGGGGCTTGCCCCGGAACCGCAGCGAGCTGCGACGTCCGTTCCTCAGGTGTGGACGCCGGGGCTTGCCCTGGGGCCGCAGCGAGCTGCGACGTCCGCTCCTCAGGCGAGGACGCCGGGGCTTGCCCCGGGGCCGCAGCGAGCTGCGACGTCCGTCCTTCAGGTGTGGACGCCGGGGCTTGCCCCGGGGCCGCAGCGAGC